>Ga0192261_1031_pt1 | contig 33831 bp, 22 predicted proteins | sample Koala_Koa23_G3_FD_131283 | JGI IMG/M metagenome (GOLD analysis project Ga0192261, IMG submission 131283) | Enriched cells from koala feces incubated with labeled cellulose particles, San Francisco Zoo, California, United States - Koala_Koa2-3_G3 ... | reverse complement strand
CGCTCCAGCCGAAAAGGTTGTGGAACATCTTGCCGAACATCTGGGCGGTTGTCGCTTCCCCCTTCATACGCTCTTTGACGAAAGCCGGATTGAGCAGGGTTGCCCGGGTCTCCAGGGCGATCGCCTCTTTGGCGTCTTGCAGGCGGGGGAGCGATGCGTTGCGATAGTCAGCCATGACGGCATCCGGTTCTTTCCCATTGATCTGTGTGGCGGCCAGGGATAACGCGCCGGTAAATTCATAGACATGATCTAGTGAAATGGGCCCCCAAGTGTTACTTTGGCGAGGTTGTACGATAACGTCGGTTTGATACAGGGCCGCCTTGAATAGGGCGGGATTCATGACTCCCCAATGGGCGGTGTCGCCATACAAAGCGCACATGTTGTTGATATAACCGTCGACCAGTTCACTTTTTTGATCCCATTCGCCCGAATTTTCCGTATAGCTTAACATGCCCGTACTGTAACCGGAATTGACCGGACCGAAAATACGCAGGGTAGACAGTTCTCGTGCTCGTTTAGGAGGCATGCCGTTCTGCACCATTTGCTGTTCTTGGGTCACAGTTCCTTCCGCCACATAATTGGGATAGAGATCGTCGGAGGCTTGCGAGGCCAATGCGACGGCTTCGGTCAGCATTTTGAGACGGGATTCGGCAATATCGCGTAATTGTCCCGACACCTGTACCAGGATGTTGATTCGAGGACGTCCGAGTTCAGCCGATGGAGTCAGTTTCAGGTCCATCACGCGACCCTGTTCATCCCGGACGGGTTCGACGCCCAGCATCCGGAAGGCCTGCGCCAGTGTCGTTCCCTGCGAGGAGATGAATTCCCCGGCCCAGAACGTATAGCTAACCTTATGCGGATAGAAGCCCTGTTTCTGACGGTAATTTTCCAGGGTTTGTTCGGCCAAAGCGATGCCGTCTTGCCAGGCTTTTATGCTGGGCGTGGCTTCGGTGTTGACGCTGAACAGGTTCCGGCCCGTAGGAAGCACGTTGGGGTTCAGTACAGGATCGCCGCCGGGAGAGGGCTTGACCGGGTGTCCCGACAAGGCCTGCAGCATGGCGTTGAACTCTTGTTTAGGGGATTGCAGGAGAAGTTCCCGGTATCGGGCTACCTCTGCCATCTCGGAGGTGAATGGTCCGCCATGCAGGTAGGCGGTGATGTCACGGCGGGCAGTCGGTACGTAAGTCTGTGTAATGAAGGAATAATCGTGCAGTTGTCGGTTGCTGATCCGGCCTTTGTCCCGATCTTTTTGGGCTCGGGTATAGGCCAGTTTGTCGACCGTGATCGCCAATAGAGTGGTATTGAGATCGGAGGGGTTATAGGGTACACCCATTACATAATAGGCGCCGGTGATTTTCTCCTGAACCAGTTCTTCGGCGAAGGCAGCTACACGTTTCAGTTCCTCGGGGGTATAGGGCGTGTGGAGACTCGAATCCAGATCGAGATCTCGATGCAGACCGAACTGGATGATCTCTTGTTTGAGAGCCGTGGAATTGACCGAAGGATTGGCAATAGCAGCATGGAGACGTTCGATCAGGGGTGCATAGGTCTGTCGCAGTTGATTTTCGACATACGGAGGAGTGAGGTGGGAGACGATGACGGCATGGCTGCGTCTTTTGGCGATGGTGGCTTCTCCGACGTTGTCGATGGAATAGAAATAGAAATGAGGACGGTTGCCGATCAATGCTTCCGCCCAGTCCGCTTGTGACAGTCCGACATTTTTACCGGGCGTAAATTCCAGATTTCCGTGGGTGCCGAAATGGATCAGAACATCGGCGTCGAAGTGTTTTTGCATGTAGAGATAGGGCGCGATATAGCTGTGAGGGGGTGCCACTTCGGTGCCGTGTACCAGATCGAATTCGTCGTGGCCGATGGCGGGACGTGGTTGGGGAAACAGCAGAATGTTTCCGTATTCGATGGCTGCGATCGCCAGACTGTCGCCCCGGGCCAGCAGTTGGCCGGGAGCTTCTCCGTAACGATCGATGATCTCCTGGTATTTTTCGGGAAGTAAAACCTCCGAGGCCCATTGTTCATAGGTTTTCTTGTCGATCCACCGGGGATGATTTTCATTCATGAACCGTTCTTGGGCTGCGGTGGCGTAATCGCCTACGACCGATCCGAATGTCATCAGCTGCCGTTTGAATTCATCCGGATTTTCAGGCAGACCGTTGACGTTATATCCTTCCGCTTGCAGCCGTTTCAGGAAATGATAGAGAGAGGGGACAACCTCCATGCCTGAAGCGAGCAGGGCGTCTTTACCCGGTAATTTGAAATAACCGATAGCGATTTTTTTCTCTGCATTCGGTTTCGTGCGGAGGTTCATGAAGCGGGTGAACTGTTCCAGAAATGCCTCGATTCTTTCCGGTTCGGGGGTATAGAGCAAGAATCCGTCCGGATGTTCGTTGGTCGTTGCGATGCACAGCGGGGACATCGCTCCGTCTATTTCCGGCATGACGACACGGGCGTTGAGTGTACTCATGCCTAACGGTTTGTGCGGGTCGCGCCACTCTTCATGGGTCTGGATCAGCGGAAAAGGTGTAAAGAACGGAATGTCCTGATCGTATATTTTTTGAATGAGATCGTCGTTGCCCAAACGTCCCATGGGAAGGTATATGATTGCTTCCGGATGAATCTCGTCGAGCATCCGTTCGCGTTGTTTGCCGATGGCCGAGAAGGGATATACATTATAGCCGGCCCGAGTCAGTTGGCTGATCAGGGAGTCGATGTGGGCCCGGTTGTTTTCTACGGGGAATTTAACGCCGGACACGAAAGCGATACGGGGTTTTCCGGGCTGGTAGAGTTTCCGTTGTTTGAGATACTCGGTCAGTTGGGCGGCGGTTTCGAAATATTGTCCTCCTTCGAGATGATAGAAAGTGTGTTTAGGCATTTCGACCGGTTCTTCGTACTGTGTGTCACCCCATTTATAGGGGGTTGCCAAATGGCGGAGATACCGGAGCAGATTGCGGTAGTTGGGTTGACAGGGAATGCGGCAATATTCGGTCAAACGGGCTGTTTGTAATGAATCCAGATTGTGGGAGACGATCAGACTGGCTCCTCTCACCGAATAAGTGAAAACGGGCACTCCTTTACGGCCGGCCTGATCGATCGACTGCATCTGAAGCGAATCCAGATAGAGCCCCCGTCCGTACAGAATGACGGCATCGTAGCGGTCGAAATTTTTGGCGTGACTCATCTCTACGCACTCTACCGATATGTTTCGATCGTCGTTGTTCAGGGCGATTTCCGCGGCTTGCGCCGGCAGCGGATTGACGATCAGAATTTGGGTCGGGGCGAGGTAGTGGCGATAACCGAGGAAGGCTACAGCCGCGACGAGAAGAAAGGCGCTGGCAGAAACAATCCATTTTAGAGATTTCGACATGGCGGCTACGAGTAAGGTTTTAATGTGTTTCGTTGAGGAAGGCTTTTTTGATTTCTCGGGCTTTCAAAGGCCGCTCTTTCATTCCTTGCCGAATGTGGTCGACGTAAAGGTCCTGAATGCCGGGAATTTCTCCCAGTCCTTCCAGCGTGGTAAATACTTGGAATCCTTCCGCTTCCAGTTTTTCGCGCCATTCTCCGTTCATGTCGTTGCGGGCATGGTCTCCGGCCACGAACATGAAGGGTATGAGGGTTACCTGTTTGGCTTTTTCGGTTTTCAGTTTGCTCAGAATGTGGTCGAGGGAGGGGAATCCTTCGACGGTGGCGACATGGATCTGTGGATATCCCTGAACGGTAAAGATGTAATCCATTTGTGAATAGATTGCATTCGCCGGGGTTTGTGTGCCATGACCCACCATCACGATGGAGTGATTTTTGCCGATAGTTCCGGCGTGTCTGGCTGCCAGGATGGACGATACTTGTTCGCAATCTTCGACCGAGTAGAGCAGGGGACGCCCGACCCGAATATCCTGAAAGAAGGGAACCATCTGTTCCACTTCATCCCGGAGTGCGTCGGCCTCGATGCCGTCGATGATATGGGTCGACTGGATGAATACCCGGGAATAGCCTTCGGCCGCCAGTTTCAATAAGGCCTCTTGCGGAGTCGGTTTGTCGATGCCTCGTGCTTTTAGCCGTTTGATAACGATGCGGGAGGTGTAGGCCTCGACTAACTTTATGTCCGGAAATTCGTGGGCCACTTTCTGATTGATGGCGTCGATGGTTTTGTTCCGGGTATCGTCGTATGTGGTGCCGAAATGCACCATCAGGATGGCCGCTTTCTCGGTTTTTTCTGAGGTTGCGGTTTCCTGAGCCTGCAAGAATATCGGGCAGATCAACAGCAGTAATATCCAGAATGTTTTCATAGGTATTCATTGAACGGTTCCCGATAAGGCATTTCTGAGCTAAAATGCCTTATCGGGAGAACCGTAGCAGAGAATCGTTATTTATTTATTGAATGTTGTCAACCACTCTGATGTTTTCGAAATAGTAACCTTGTTCGATTTCAGCCCCTTTCGTGGTTTCTCCGGTCTGGGCGTCGTAGATGTAGATTTTGGGATTCGTCCCTTCGGCATCGATTCCGAAATAGGCTTTGTTGTCAACGACGGCCATACGCGACGAGAAACGTCCGCTGCAGTAATCCAACGGTACTCCATTGTATTTAATCGGCGAGCTGGTTTTGGCTTGCAGGTCGATCACCGTATAATAGTGGCTGAAGGCGTCGATGGTCGTACCTTTGGAATCGTCACGGGCATAGGCCAGGACTTTGTTGCCGCCCAGATATTCGATGGAAATCAGTTTGCCGGCATTGGGGTATCCGTTGTACGAGGCGTCGAACTGGGTCGAGTTGGCCGGCATCCGGAGCAGATAACTGGTTTCTCCGTTGTCGGTTTCGCTGAAACAAGCCAGGTACAAGTCGTTGTTTTCAGCCACGAAGGTGATTTTCTGCAGCAATTCCCCATAAGCCGATCCTACCATTTCGCAATCGACGGCACAAGGCGTATTGGATTCGACCGCCATGCTGGAAGGATTGATGACCGCCGTATAGAAGGGGGTCGTACGCGTATTTTTTCCTGCGGCGACTTTCCCTTTGCCGTAATAGAAGTAGAACAAGTGGTTGTCCGACTTACGATAGGTCAGGATACCCGAGGTGGTGAATACGTTGGAGTTGGGCGGCAGGGGAACATCCAGCGTACCTTCGGCGAGGATGGTCATATCCGTTGCGTTGAGTTTGGTCCAGATAATCGACTTGGCATCCCCGCTGGCTGCCATGATAATCAGGGTGTTGTCATCGATCCAGGCATGGGTGTATTTACGGCAGGCGTAAGTGTTGGTCTGGAAACGACGCTCGGCTATGACCGAAATTTGGTTGTCTTTGAGGAGGTATTTGCTGAACCGGTCACCGGAAACGGGGACCTGATAGTAGTAAGCTCCTTTCTGGATGGTTTCCAAGGAGAGCACGGAGTTTACTTCGGTTCCTTCGCCGGCGAAGGTGATTTTCTCTTGGTTGGCATCCAGGTTGTCCATGCTGCGAACCAGTATTTGCACGTCACGAGCCATTCCGCCATGGCGGTCGAGAGCTACCCACAAATCGAAGTGATAGGTTTGCGTCGTGGGCTCAGGGTCTGGATCGGGATCCGGATCGGGATTCGGATCTTTAGAACATCCGATCAGTCCCACCGTGAGGAACATAACGATGAACGTGAAAAAGGGAATGAAAAAATTTCTCATGGTGTCTATTGATTAGTTAATGAAAATTCTGAATTTGACATAAATGGCGCGGCCCGGTTTTTGGAGCAGATAGTTGTCATAGGCCAGTCGGTTGAAGATGTTGTCGCAGCTGACCGAGAGATTGTAGCTGAAGCGTCCGCTTTCCCAGGAGTAGGTCACATCGACATTCGTGATATTTTGTGTCGGGATTTTGGCTTTGGAAGAGAGGGTTCCATACGCCTCCCAGTTCAGGTAGTACCAGTGGATCCATTGGTGAGAACATCCCAGACGTAATCGGTCTTTCAATTTGGAAAGGTTGCGGAAAGTGTACGATGCTTCGACGTTGCCGAACAACCACGGCCGGTTGGGGACACGGTTGTTGTAAGTGGCTGACGGGTTTCCGTCCGTTTTGTATTTTTTGAGGTCGCGGGCATCGCTCCAGCTGCCGTTCAGGGCGATCTGGAGGGCATTGTGCCAGGTGTAACCCAGATCGAAATCGAAACCTTTGATGTCGATGGCCGGTTCATTCAGGTATTGCATCATGCCTTCGCGTTCCGAGACACTGGCCCGGATATAATTTTGTACATGACGGATAAAACCGTTCACTTCATAGTTGAGGGTGTTTTCGGAATTGATCGGCCAGGTGCCGAACCAGCCCAGGTTGTAGTTGTTGCTCATTTCGGGCAGCAGGGCGAGGTTGGGATAGATGGTGGTTCCGTTCCCCAGCAACTCGCGGGAGAGGGGCAGGCGCACACTGTGTTCATAAGAGGCTTTGAGAGAAAAGGCTTCCACCAGCGTAAGGCGGGAACCCCATCCGGCCCCCCAATAGTTTTTTACGGCATTGGGGTCGATCAGGTCGGCTCCGGTGACGGTGGAGTTGTCGCTTTGCTGGATCGAGGTGGCATTGATATAGTCTTTGACAAAAAACGAGTTCAGCAGTCGGTCGTTCCAAAACCGCTGGGAGTAGGTCAGTGATACGATGTGTTTGGTTACCACGTCGTTCGTGGGTTCGAATTCCGTGTCGATCTTGTCACTTCGTCTGTTTTCCTGGCGATTCATCATGTAATTGAGGGCCAGGTTGTGGTGGGACGAAAAGTCATAGTCGAAACCGGCGCTGATCACCGACAGCGGACGTTTATACATCCGGATGGACTTGGCTTTGTGGCTTATTTCGTTGCCGCTGGAAGCGAGCCAACTGCCGTCCCAGGAGTATTTGCGGTAAGCGGTATCGATGGTCTCGCTTTGGTCCCAGGTGTGAGACAGGTCGAGGCGTGTATTCAGATGGTTCCAGCGTTTGGCGTATCGCATGGAGAGGTTCCATGCCTGTGAGTGGCGAGCCGCTTCTCCATATACTTTGTTCTGCATGGCTCCGGTCTGGAGTTCCTTATTTACTTTGGAAAATGAACCGGATACGAAGAACTGATCGGCCCATTTCACGTCGCTGACTCCGGCTTCGAGTTGGGTATAGATGGATAGGAAATCGTCGTGGAAACGGCGTTTGTCGGTCAGGATATATTTATCCTGTTCTTCGTCCCACACCTCCACATCTTTCATCAGATAGTCGTTCTTGGAGGAGTTGATGCCGAAAGTCGGTCGGATGGCGACGGAGGTTCCCGGAATGATATATTGTCCGGAAATGTCCCCGGCCAGCGTATGGAAGGAACCTCCTCCCAGGGAAGCATCCAGGTAGTTTTTGTTTTGCCGTTTGGTGACGATGTTGACGGCTCCGCCCAAGGCATCAGCGCTCAGATAGGCCGGTACAACACCTTTGTATAGTTCGACTCGTTCCACCATGTTGAGGGGAATATTGTCGAGACCCACGTCGTTCCCTTTGGAGTCGAGCGGTACTCCGTCGATGAAGTACCGGATGGAGTTCCCCGAGAGTCCGTTGATGGACAAATCGTAATCCGATCCGATTCCGCCTTGTCGTCTCACCTTGACTCCGGCGCTGCGATCTACGAGGTCGTTCAGCGTGACCAGTTTGTTCACCGAAGACTGGATGTTCAGTGCATTGACGGTATAGGTGCTCTCTTTCAGTTGGGTGGTGGCGGTTTTGGCGGTCACCTTTACGCTCTGGATGTCTACGGCGCTTTCTGAAAGCACGAAATGACATACCGTGTCGGAACGAAGGTCGATAGTCAGGGATTTAGTTTTGAATCCTACCGCCGATGCGATAAGCGTATGCGGGCCGGATGAACAGCTGAGGGTGTATTGACCGAGACTGTCGGTGCTGCTACCTTTCGAGGTCTGTTCGATGATGACATTGGCAAATGGAATGGGTGCTCCTTTGGAGTCTTTCACCACACCGGATACGATGAATCCCTCGGCCTTCGCTAACGATGGCAGGATAACCCAGATAATGATGTGGATGATAAGAGAGAAATACCTCGTTCCCATGTCTTATTCCGAATATTCAGGTGCCGGGAGCGAACGCGTTATCCAACACATAAGTTTATCCGGAATCGGAACCCGTGAAAATGGTCGTTACAATGGAGAAACCTAAGGCTGTTTTGCGTTTTATGTCCCGAAAATCACAAAACCAAATATCAGCTTTGGCAGGTCTTCTGACTTATCCTCTCATCGAGCGCCTTCCCAATAGTTTACCATCAGTGGCACGAAGCTCCATGAATGTCGTAGGAATTACAGCAGCGGGTCTGTCCAGGAATTTCACCTGATTCCCTATTGATCATTTCCCTTGAAGAAGGGAATGAAACCAAAACTCAGGAGCAAAAGTAATGGTTTTTTTATAAAAACCAAATAGCTCCAATCTTTTGTCCTATAAATGAGGGTATTGTTTTCGTTTCGTTCATTGGCGTTTTGAAAGACTCCACAGGTGGCAACCGATTATTTTTCTTGTAGGCGGAGCTTTTTTTCGATATCGGACGTTAAAAGGATTGTTAATCGAAATCTTGGAAGATCGATATATTTGTTACGGTGTCGGCCGTTATTTTAAAATTCAGACAAATGCCATATGGATTACCGATAGAAAAATAGTGGTTTGAATATTTTCCTTTCGGGTATTTTTGTTTGAGCTGAGATAACGAAGACCCGATACCTATATGACGAGGTGTTTTCATGGTACAAGGATAGGCCGCTTCAATGCTATACAATTGAATGATATGGCTGGAGTGGTTCAACTCCATCCATAAGGATAAGCCATATTGCGGGTATTCCCAAACTTGTGTTAATACGCCCGTATTTCCACTTTCTTCTATTTTTCCTTTGCGTGCCGGAGAGCCTAACTGATGTACAATGCTGTCACTGGGAATATTGAGCTTTAGCCAACCATCCAAAATGATTTCATTTTCATAATCAGATGCAGAAAGGTATAAAGGGTTTCTTTCGCTTTCAGAATCAGGTAAGAGGGTGTCCTGCTTGATTGAGGTCTCTTTAGCGGGAGATAGAATGATTTGTGCGTTAAGTGTTTGGCAAATACTTTGAGCGCAACCGATACTGAGTATGAATATTACAAATTTGGATGCATTCCCCATACGTTGCAAAGTTTTTCTGTCGATATAAGTTGAATATTGAATATGAGGTTTTGGGCTTGATTAGATTATGGAGAAACTGTTAAGGTTCTATCTATTAACCAATTAAAATATCGCTGGTGTGCATCAAAACACCCCGGAAATAAAATAAAGGCTCCATGTGTGCAGGCAATTTCTTTCGTCTTTAAGGAGTGTGTAATGTTTTACCATCTCTCTGACGTCATCTTTACGTTTTGAACTTCGATATGTTGATGGACCAGAGTGTCGCCCTAATAGATATTAGGATAAGCCATATTTTTCTTTAGGGCATTTCACGTTTATGTATTAGCCGTTGTGGAAAACTTTCGTCTTCTATCGCAAGGTATACCTTACGTCCATCTCTCTTTGGGGGCTACTTCATTTATCTAAACCTGGGCAAAACCAAACAATCCTTCCGTTTTTTATGTTTTTTTTCGCAGGATGGGCAAACTGTTGGAGGATTGTATAACATACTCCCAGTCGAAGTCAGTGTTATTCAATGCTATGGTCATCGCTATTATGGCATTTTCCCAGTTGTCGTCTGTTATCTGTTTTATTTCTGTACTGAGGATACCACCGCCGATGCCAGTGTCGGGCGTTTTATTCCAATAGCAGGCAGAGAGGGTGCTTTGGCTTTCATTATACCCCACGACGCCGCCGACATTGTTGGCAGTGCCGGTGATATTTCCCGCAGCATAGCAGGCGGTAAGGGAGCTAAGGCTTTCATTATACCCCACGACGCCGCCGACATTGTTGGCGGTGCCGGTGATATTTCCCCAAGTATAGCAGGCAGCGAGGGTGCTTTCGCTTGCATTATGCCCCACTATGCCGCCGACATTTTCCTGACCGGATACATCGGCGGTAGAGAAACATCCGGTTATGTAGCTATACGTAACGATTGGTTGACCGTTTGGGTCCAGTACCTGCCGGTTTAACATATCGTTTTGACCTGCGATGCCGCCTACGAAATCGTTCCCTGATACACTTCCCGAAACGTCACAACCTGAAATACACATGATGTTGTCTCCAGTGATACCGCCGACGTAATTTTGACCGTTGATGGTGCCCGATACGGTGCAGCCTTCCAGCAGTCCGGCATTGACTCCTGCGATACCGCCGACATAGTTGGCGTTCGGGGCGTTGATCGTTACATTTTCAAGCCTCAGATTTTGGATGATACCGTAATTGGTGCCGAACATGCCCACTTCCTCTTCGTCGCTGTTGATCGTCAGTCCGAAGATGGTATATCCGTTGCCGTCGAATATATCAATCAGGTTTACGGGTTTATAAGCGATATCACGGGTTGTGTTTATCGGGGTCCAGTTACTCTCTCCTGTGGTCACGGTCGGACAGGTGATGTCTGCACCGAGGATGCATTTAACGTCCTGCGTGGTTGAGAGTGCCCGAGCCCATGACAGGAGACCTTCATAGGTGTAGACCGTGAAAGTCTTGAGGTCGTCTATGCGAGTGAAGTCTTGAGTGAAGCTAATGTTGTAGGTATATTCTTCGCCGGCTTCCAGGGTGATCGCTTCATTCGGGATCAGGCTGTAAATAGTTTGATCGGGCATCTCTGCATAAATTTGCAGGGTGTTGGCCTCGATGGACTGAGGGGCGACGAGGGCTTCGTAGACATTGTCCGATCGCTTATAGGCGATGATCTCTTCCGGATTGTTGTCAAAGGTGCCCAAATTGGTCAGACGCACTATCGCTCCGGTCGTTGGAGCATTCGAGATGAGGTTTATCGTGATGCGCGCTGTGCGATGGGTGAATTGCAGCGTTGGATGATCGAACGGTACGGTCTGGTTCCAGGCATAGATATAATCGCTGGCGGCAAAGTTGTCGTGTGTACTTTGGTCGGGCTTTACCACCACGGGAGGAAGCTGATCATCCAGTTCTCCGTCGGTTTCCGTATAAGGCCACCATGCACTGACGGTGATATCCTCGCGGCTCTGCCAATAGAAGGGAGCTTCTTCCTCGGAAGATACGGAGAGAGTGGCTTGCGTGATGTCGTCGGCCGCCTCTATTTGATATTTTTTCAATTCATTGTTTACCTTCACCGCTATCGTGGGCTCATCCGACCAGTCTCCGTCAGCGGTAGCACGGGTGCCGCCGGAGTTGGAAGCTGCCTGCGAAGAGGTCGCCACGAAACAGTCGTCCGCTATGGAGAACACCATGGGATATGCCCCGTAAGGCAGTGGGGTGGTATCCCCTGCGGGAATCTCTTCTTTCGTGCAGGCTGCTGTTACGAGAAGCAGAAGCACGGCGGCTATTTCCGTGAAGATTCTATGTGAATTTACTCTTTTCATAGGGTTTCTGTTTTTTTTCGTTGCAGAGTTCCGTGGGTTGTCATCGGATGGGTTGCATGTTTAGATAAAATGCCGGATTATCATCGAGTTGTATATGTGGCGACGGGAGGAATCGTATTAGTATATTCTATTTTGAATTTCTCCCATGTTGGTATGGCTGCATTCATTTTTCGGATGGTCAGATCCCAATCTGTTTCCGTTATTTTGGAGACATCATAAGTACTGACCCCTTCGTCGAGACCGATTGGCGTGTCACCTTGGGTATAGTAACAAGAATTGACCTTACAGAGATTATGTCCCGTTATACTGCCGACGTACAGGTCTCCCGATATGGCTCCTATGGTATAGCAAGCGTAAAGTTTGCTTAGAATGTTGTTCTGGCCGACTATTCCACCGACATATTCCTTCCCGCTGACGTTACTATTGGTGTGACAAGCGATGATATCTCCATCTGCCATTCCTGCGATGCCTCCGATATAAGATCCGTTATCCGATTCCACGGTGTACCCGCAAGATGAAGCTAAGATGGCTTCTTCTGCATGTCCGACGATGCCTCCAACCTCTTTGTTCCCCGATACGGTACCCAGTTCCGTATGGATGTTTCTCAGCGTATCTGTAGAGTATCCTACTACACCTCCCACATATTGATTGCCGGAAACGTCGAAGGGAATATTTTCTCCCGTATCTACGTTATGAGTGTTGTACCCGGCGATACCCCCGACATAGTCGGTGCCGGAAACACGCAGGTTAAGGTTATAGTCGAGCCCATTTCCACTACGCATATCAACATCATTCTCATTCATGCCGGTATATCCGCCGACATATTGAGTTCCGGTTACCGAACCCATGACCAAACAGAGAATGGTTCCGTAGTTGTAGCCGGCTATGGCCCCGACGTAATTACGTCCGACTATCTTGGCATTTTGGAGTATTATCTCTACGTGGCTGTCTTTATGGAGAACACGGAACATGCCTACATAATCCTGGTCGGGAAGGTTGATCGTTACATTGTTGATACTGAACTCTCCGTCAAACTGTCCCCGATAGGGATTATCCTCAGAGCCGATCGGTGTCCAGTTGCTTTCGCCGTCAGGGACCTCGGGCAGGGTGATGGTATTCGTGATGGTACAGTTCAGGGTCATGTCATTTTGCACGGCATCGGCCCATGCTTTCAGACCGTTTTCGTTGTAAACGATATAGGTGTGGGTCTCTTTATCGTAGTAGTAGCCCATATTGGTGGCCTCTCCCGGGTAATTGCCTGTATGGTTCCATGGCTCGATGGTACATTCGCCGGATGAGATGCCGGTTTTATTCACGATGATGTTGTACGTGTAGTTATATCCGGGCATAAGGGCGTTGTCCGGAGATCCGTCTTGATCGGCATCCGGCAAAGATAGGGTAGCATGATAGTCGATTCCATTGACGGTGACGGACAGCTGGATTCCTGCCACCTCCTGCGGGAAACAGATCACCGAGGAGGAAACCTTCCCGTCCGTGACCGTAGCTCCGGAAAGATCGGTGGTCAGAGGAGAAATAGTGGCATCGTCATCTGCTTTGGCTTCTCCGGTGGAGGTATTGAAGGAGCCGTTTAACTTCAAATTGGTGAGCGAAAAATCGGTCAGGCCTTCCGTCTGGAAATTTACTCCCCCTCCTTCGATAAACGTGATGGAAATTTGGCTCATGCAGTGGCGGAAAGAGTAGTCCTTCGTCGGATCGGTTTCACCCGCTGCATTGGTGTTCGTGAAATTTACCTGAGGATTCGTTATGTCCGCAGTCGCTCCCGTGGTAAAGAGAAAATCAATTTGCGCGTTCTGGTTTTCGGCCTCGGTAGAGGCCTTCATAATGGTTTCTCCGGTTTCGTTATAAGGGTAATATGCGGAGAAAGTTGCTGTTTCAGGGCCTTTGAAGTAGATGGCGGACCCTTGCGGTTGAAACGACTGGCCGTCGAACGTGTGGGGAATGTTGGTGTGATTGAACTAGTCTTCGGAGATGCCGATGCAATCGCCTTCGCTCCATTCCGTTCCGCTCATGCGGGTGAGTATGGCGTCCGTGATGGAGGCATGGATTTTTGCTGCTACGGAGCCGTCTTCTGAGGGGTTTTCCGGTACGTTGTCTTTTGAACAGGCTGTTACGAAAAGACTCAGCAGAACGAATCCCCATAATTTAGTTCTCATGGTATCGTGATTTTTGATTTTCCATTTTACATTTCCGCATGTGCGTCATCACCTTCGATCGTTTCCCATTCGGATATCCCGGTCGATTCGATGCTTATGCCGGAGTTGTTGATGAATACTTTGTACACATAGCTTTTGCCTGCCATCAGTTCACCGTCAGGCACGGTGAGCGTGGCATAATAGGTCTGATCGTTGTAGGAGACATTCAGCGGCAGGGAACTCGTGCTTTGCGGGAAGAGGATGACCGACGATTCGAGGGCACCGTTCAGTTCCATGGTGAGTGCCGAAGCTCCTTCGCCGCTTGCGGTTGCCACACCGGTGGAAGTATTGAAGGTCCCGGATAATACCAAATTGTTTAGCGTATAATTGGCGGGGGAAATGGCTGCTAAATCCACTCCGTTGCCTTCCAGAAATTCAATGTAAATCTGGCTCATGCAGTGATGGAAGGAGCAGTCCGTACCACCTGTTTGGGTGTTGTCGACGAAATTGACATTCGGGTTCGTGGTGCTTCCCGTGGCTCCGCTGGCAAAAAGGAAGTCAATGGCGGGTTGGTCCATCTGTGTATTGGCATCGGTCGTGGCCGAGAGCGTCCCTCCTGTCTGGCTGTAAGGATAGTAGGCCCGGAAACTAACCTCGTCGGTCGAATGGAAGTAGATGTTCGTACCGTCCGCCATGAACATCCCGTTCTTCAGGAGGTAGGGCACGTTGTCATAGACGGTACCGATGCCGGTGATACCGATGCAGTCGCCGTCGTCCCATTGGGTGCCGCTGGCGCGGGTGGTTATCGCCTTGTAAATAGAGGCGTGGAATTCGGCTGCTACGGGACCGTCGGTCAGATTCTCGTTGCTGTTTTTGTTACAGGCTGCCAGTACAAGTGTCAGCGCTGTCCAAACAAATAGCCTTATTTTCATTGTAAGTCTGGGTCTTCTATTTATAATTCAGCACTGACATTGCCTCCGTCTATCGCTTCCCAGCCGGTGATGGTCGCTGTACTCTCTTCCAGCCCGACCGGCGTTTCCAGCGTTCCTGTCACACAGTATGTGGTGGACATATCGTTGTTAAACTCTTTCAAAGCTTCGGTCATATCGACTTCTATACGCTGAGTGCGTCCGCCGTCCGCAAAAACGATGTCCAGCACCAAAGTTTGCGTACTTTCCATCGTGCCCAGCAGACGAGTATCGGCCAGAAGCATGTTTCCTTCACGTGTGAAAGATAATACCGTAGAGGCCGGTTCTCCGGAGGTCTGTCCCTTTTCCATATCGAAGGTGCCGGCTATGCCGCTGAGAGTAGCGGTCACGCTCTGTATCAGTTCGGGACGTCCCTGTGTCACCTCCAATTCCAGTTGCAGGTCACGCACCCGCTGTTGCGGAACAAGGCTGACACGCAGCGTGTCGTCGGCTGTGATCGTAATCTCCTGACTGAAAGTGAACAGGTAGCCGGGTAGGGGGATGATGGATGTGCCGTCCGCACGGGACTTGTTACCGAGTGTATTGACATAGGCCATCACTCCGTCGAAAGAGAAGCCTTCGGGGCGGTTATGGATAACCAAGCGATGTGCGCCAGCTTCGAGTAGGTCGGGGAAGGTGAATGGCGAGCCGGTGATATCGGAGGACTGTCCGTCAACGTCCATCACATAGTTGTCACTTGCAGTTATGTTTTGCAGGGTAATCGTTAAGGCGCCTTTATTCGGATGTGGCGTGTGATAAAGCGTGTCTTTCACGCAGGAGACGGCCAACAGCGCTACGGCAGCGGTGGCCATCATCGAAATATGTAGGTTTGCTTTCATACGGCCCTCCTTGTTTAGAATAGCTTCCATACTAGTGTCACACCGGCATTGATCGGACCCCACCAGTTCTTGGTCTTCGAGCCCTGAAGTACGCGCACGCCGTCGATCGTTTCATATTCCTCATAGTCGGCATTCAGACAGCCTAATCCCAGCGAGAAGTCCAGCGCGAGAGCCTTGTTCAATGGCAGAACGTATCCGCCCGTCAGACCGCCACCTATAAGATTTCCCTGTCTGCCGGTTTCGGAGAGTTTGTAGTTGAACTGTCCGGCTTTGAACATCGCACCCAAATAGCCGCGACGCTCTTTGCCCAGATAATAACGTACTTCGGGCGCTACTTCCCACAAAGCATAACGGCGGTTGGCGTCGTCCCAACTCCATGAGGTCCAGCTCCCATTTACAGCTAGGCCTACGTTCCGACAGATACGCCACTCCACACCCAGATCGGGCGTAAGCGTTGCCCAACGCAACAGGTTGGCTCGTACGGCAAAGGTGTAGAGTTTTGCTTTTGCTGCAACTTCCGCTTCAGCGGCCAAACGTGCGGCTTCCTGACGGTCGCGTTCTGCCTGTTCAGCCGCCAGGCGTTCCGCTTCGGCCTTTTCGGCAGCCTTGCGAGCCTCTTCGGCCTTTTGCTTTTCAGCGGCCAATCGCTCCGCTTCAGTACGGGCTGCCCGCTCTGCATCCCTGCGTTCCTCTTCTGCCTTACGTTGTGCCGCCAGTTCGGCTTCTGTCGGCCCGGCAGGGAGCACTATGCGTACGGTCACATAGTTACCGCCCGAGATATGATTTTTCGTGATGAAACACTTTTCGGTGAGCTCTTCGCGTAGAATCAGTTCCGTTTTCACTCGGTTCGAACGTGTCTTGGCCATCGAGAGGTTCTCGGCTGCCGATGGTTGCGAGTTGCTGTATCCGTCGACATAAACCGGTACTTTGCCTTCGAGAATATCGTCCTTGTTCTGTTCTACACAAGTTAACAAGCGAGTTAGTTCATCGCCGTTGCCGTTCCACGGTATGTAGAACATGTCTTTTTGAGGTACAAAACGGAAAGTGTAGGTTGTGTCCGTTTTCCCTATTGCTATGGCCGGTAATAGCACAAAAATGGTGTATAGGGAAAAGCGTATCGTTTTTCTAATCATCGTGCGATTCTGTTTTATGATATATTGGGTTCGCGATAAAGTTAAATAAAATAATTGAAAATTTATTGTTTTCTTAATTTAATAGTATTGGAATTTAGAGTCTGTTAGTTAATTATTTAGTAATGACGGTTTGTTTGTTGCTTTCAAATAAAAAGAGCGTTTCGAAAACAACTTCTATTGTTTTTAGGACTGAATCGACTTAATAGGGATAGACTTTTTCGAAGACTTCTAGGGCGTTTTTGCTCCCGACCAAGTATTTATGCGTTGAGATTTCTGCATGAGTGTACATATGGTGTAGGATTGGTCAAGAAAATATAAAAGCTATGAATCAGGTTGTTGTGGAGAAGCTCTCTGGATATGTCGGCTACGACTTTGGGGTTTACGGTTTTATAAACTGTAAAAAAGGGCGGTATGGAATGACTCAAACAACCTGTTTCGATAAGTGTATTAGAGGCTGTTCGTGTCCATACGACCTCGCCTGCTCCACAATAATTATCATGGAGAGGATCATGTTTATGTTCTTTATGCGTTGTATTGAAATGCCTTAGGAACCGGTAGATTATCCGCAAAACAATAAACGCTTTTGCAAAGATTACTGACTGGAATCAGGATGGAAATCAAGGGAGTGGTGAGTTGCGCGTCGGGATCAGAAAATGGATTTCGAAGAATTGACCCCTATTTTAAAAGCATGCACTTATGCTGCCGAACAGATAAATAATTGATCATACCTTATTAGGCTCGGATTCAGGATCGGTGTTTGGGGTGTTTGGGGTCTTTGCGATGAACAAGAGTCTGTCCTATATAGGACTGGTATTATCCTTTCGAACGGCTGTTGAATGTTAGCGCCATAAGGCAGGTAAAGAAAACGGTTCATCGTCCTTCTTATTTTTGCTGTATATCCTCGATATTGACCAATTTGTTCGCAAGGGCATAGATGATCAGTCCGGCGGTGGTATGGATCTGTAATTTGTTCGATATGTTGCGGCGATGGGTTGTAACCGTATGTATCGAAAGAAACAGATAATCGGCTATCTCCTTGTTGTTCATTCCTTTGGTTACGCATATGACAATATCTTTCTCCCTGTCGCTGAGAGCCTCCAATTTATCTCTGTCGGGGGTTTCGTTTTCCGATTCGTCGGTATATGCAACCTCTCCGCTTTGTTTGATCCGCTGCTCTACATGTCTTACCGCCGGCACAAACAATTTATCTTCAATCATACAATGTGAGGTTAGATCCTGTTCACACAGAATAATATCCAGCAGAACGGCATTCAGCAGGTAGTTGTTTCTTTCAGGGTAATACCGGATGACAATATCTTTCAACTCCTTGAGCTTATCCCCTATGGGTGTATGCTTGCCGGCAAATTCCGAAATCGTATAATTCCGATTCAGGAGACCTTGAGATAGTCGCTCGACATAGGTAAAGACCACCTCATTCTCATACTCCATGTGCCTGCGAACCTCCGTTACATATTCATCGTAGAATTTTACAATAAGCATGGCTATGTCCGTACTTCCGGAGCAATCTATCGATTCGATCAGTTTGCGGCGGATATTGGGCAGGTTGAAATCCAGAAAATATTCGTGCGCCTGTTTCAAATAACCGATCAAAGAGGGTAAAGAGACGGATTCATAGTGGTATTCTCTGTCCGAGACGAAATTGACCACTTCCAGGAAGGTGTTTTCATCCACATGGTGCTCCCGGCACACATCCCTTACCGATTTGTCTCCAAAGCCCAACGATATGCCGAAGCGTCCCATCACAAGCAATAGTGCGCTGTTGTCATTGACCAGGTCACGCATTCTGGCTGTTGGCTTATAGCCTGCAGAATTATTCATTTTTCTTTTGAACTATCCTTGTTTGCAATGGCAAATTTACGCACCTGTTTATAAGGGAACAATACTCAAAAATAGGGAGAAAGGCTCTCATAGGGCCGCAAAATACTGAAATCTGGTTATTGCCCACGGTTTGCCACACGGGTAATTTTACACCCGAAAACAAGAAACGCAAACGATATGAAGATCAAAACAGTTCTTATGATGTTATCTGTCGCAAGCGTCATGGTGTGATGTTATCTGTCGCAAGCGTCATGGTGGCGTGCGACAAGGGAGAAAATGACCCGAAAACAGTCGACTTCGCGGGTAGCTATGGTGGTTATACGTTGGCCAGTTGCAACTATTTCCAAAACATGATTTCGCCGGAGGAAACCGTCGTCATCACGAAAAATGCGGACGGTACCGCCTCCGTATCGTTCACCTCTGCCACATGGGGTGCGTTTACGATTACGAACGCACAGGTGAGTGCGAGTGAAAACATCTGCACCCTTTCGGGTAGTGGGCAGACCCAAATGGGCATGGACGGAAATACCTCTTCGTATGACTGTACGTTTACCGCTGAAATCAAGTCGCAGACCGATGCCCGGATGACGTTTAATATCCCGGCCGTCATGGGCGGCATGACTCTCGCCTTCCAGACGGGAGATGCTCCGACCGACCTGCTATTGGCCGGCACCTATGAAGGATATACGGATGCTGACTGTGCTTATTTTCAAAACCGTTATACTGACGCTGAGAGCGTGACGTTGACAGCCAACGGCGACGGGACCCTCAAGGTCGTATTCGAGTCCGCCTCGTGGGGGACCTTTACCGTTGAATCGGCCACCATAACCAAAGATGGCGAGGACTATACCTTTACGGGCAATGGCAAAGTATCCATGGGAATGGGCGGAGCAACGGCCGATTATGACTTTACGGTAAACGGCAGAACCAATACGGCAAAGGATGACTATGCCATCACATTCAATGTGCCGGCCGTTATGGGTGGACTGACCGTCACGCTGTTGCCGGGAACGGCTCCCGCCGCGGAAGAGTAACCCTACGGGAAAAACAAGATTAGTCATGAATTGCAAACAGGCTGGGCTGTTCTTGTCGGGAGCGACACTGCTGTTGTCGCTTACGGCCTGCAACGGCATCTTCGAGGATATTTACGATATGCCTACATCCGAGACCGGGAACGAATACGGGTTTATCCTTGTCGACAAAGGAGCCCGCACGGGACGAATCTATATCGATGCTACGGATTACACCGAATGGCACTATGTCGATCTGCCAGGCAAACGGGTGATCACTGCGGCGGTGGATGATGCAGCTCCAGAAACGTGGGATTTTGCCGTACACCGTTACGATACCAAGACCAACGGCGCAACAGTTTTGGAAAGTTCCGCGAGTGCATTCGATGCCCTTCCGGCTCCCGGGACTCTTCCCGGGGAACAATGGGTTGCGGATGAATGGACCACCGACCGCATTACGGTCGACATGTCGCAAATGATGGACGGCCTCATTCGCTATGCTGAGGATTACTGGAATCCATGCCTTTCGCGATGGCTCGATGTCAATACTTCAACCATGCCACCGGTATACACCCTTTCGGGAAAGGTTTATTTGCTCCGATTGAGTGACGGCACTTACGCGGCCCTGCGGCTGACGAATTTCATGAACGATGCCGCCGTGAAGGGCTATATGACCATCGACTATCTCTATCCTGTTGAATGAAGATGAAACCGATTATACTCTTTTTTTTCGGACTTCTATTCGCGCTGCCCACTCAGGCTCAATACAAAATATCCGGCACTGTTTCGGATGCTGCGGACCGGCCGCTTGTCGGGGCGACTGTTACCGTGAAGGAGTTACCGACGCTCGGGTCCGTTGCCGACATGGAGGGACGTTATGAAATTACATTTCCAGACAATGGTATCTATACACTTTGCGCCTCGTTCGTCGGATATGATTCTGTAGATGAAAAGGTCATCGGCGGACAATCCGACGAATTGAATTTCCGGCTCACGGAGCGCTCCACGATGATAGATCAGGTGGTGGTGACAGCCACACGTACACCCAAACTGTTGAAGGATGTTCCGATCGTTACCCGCGTCATTTCCGAAGCCGACATCAAACAGGTCGATGCAACGCATATCGGCGATCTGCTGCAAAGCGAGTTGCCGGGTATTGAGTTTTCATACTCAATGAACCAACAAGTATCTCTCAATATGTCGGGTTTCGGCGGTAATTCGGTGCTGTTCCTTGTCGACGGCGAGCGGCTGGCGGGCGAGACGCTCGATAACGTGGATTACAGCCGCTTGAATATGGATAATGTTGGGCGCATCGAGATCGTCAAAGGGGCCGTTTCGTCGCTTTACGGCTCGAACGCGATCGGTGGAGTAGTGAACATCATCAGCCGGGAGTCGCAGGAGCCGTGGTCGGTCAATCTGAACGGCCGCTATGGAGCCCACAACGAGCAGCGTTACGGCGGTTCGGTGGGCTTCGATCAGGGGCGATTCAATTCGATGAGCAGCGTGCAGTACACCTCGGTCGATGCCATCGATCTTTCGAAGGGCACCGACAACGCGGAGGTTGGCGATTACAGCACCATCTACGGTCATTCGTCGCTTAACATCAAGGAACGGCTCGTTTTTACAGCCTCCGACGGTTTGAAACTGACGGCTCGGGCGGGGTATTTCTTTCGGGAACGCGACGCCTCGGAGAGCATCAAGGACCGCTACCGCAGCTTTTCGGGCGGTCTGAAAGGTAACTGGGCGATGACACAGTTCGATGATCTGGAACTCTCCTATGCCTTCGACCAGTACGACAAGAGCGACTATCTGGTTCCTACATCGCGCGATGTGCGCGATTACAGCAACGTGCAGCACACCCTGCGCACGCTCTATAACCATACGTTTTCCAGGAAACACATCCTCACCGTCGGTGGCGACTACCTGCGCGACTACCTGATGTCCTACCAGTTTACGGACAACGGCAGCCATACGCAGCATACGGCCGACGCCTTCGCACAGTTCGATTGGAACCCGCACCGAAGGTTCAACCTTATCTCTGGCGTGCGGTTCGACTACTTCTCCGAAGCGGGTCTTTCGCACCTCTCGCCGAAACTCGGTGTGATGTACAAGATTGAAAACTGCTCGCTTAGAGCCTCTTATGCCGGAGGATTCCGGGCGCCGACCCTCAAGGAGATGTATATGAACTTCTACATGGGCAATATCTTCATGATCTACGGAAATCCGGAACTGAAAGCCGAGACAAGCCACAACTTCTCGCTCTCGGCCGAATACATGGCGGGGCAGCACAATTTCACCGTAACGGGATTCTATAATCTGGTGGACAATCGCATCACTACGGCCTGGAACCAGGAGTTGGCCGGGCAGGTCTACACGAATATGTCGCCGTTGCAGGTAGCCGGAGCCGAGGCCAATGCGTCGGGACGATATGCGTGCGGTATCTTGTGGCGCGTGTCGTATGCCTACACGCGCGAGATGATCGAGCGGGGAGAGCCCCTCCTCTCCTCGACCCGTCCCCATGCGGCCACGGCACGCCTGGCTTATGACAAGCAGTGGAAGGACTACGGTCTGAACGTGTCGCTGTCGGGACGTTGGCTGTCGGCCGTTGCGTGCGATGTCTATACCGAGCTGACCTCCTACGAGCAGACTGTGCGGCAGACCTATCCGGGCTATACGATCTGGAAACTGAGCCTGACACAGCGTCTGTGGCGCGGACTGGATCTCACGCTGGCCGTGGACAACCTTTTCAACTACCGGCCTGACTACTATTACAGCAATTCGCCCACAACCATCGGTACGACCTGTTCGGTAGGTCTTTCGCTGAATCTCGAACAATTTTTCAAGAGTAAATAAAAGATGAAACATAAGATAAAAATCGGGGTAGGTGTGCTGCTCGCCGTCGGATTGGGCATTGCAGCGTGGAACCTCTGGTTTTCGGCCACACACATTGCTTTTGTAAATTACCAGGCTACAACGCTCGGCCAGATCGCCCGGGCGAACGATCACGCGAGAATCCGTCTCGCCTCGGTCGATCCGTCGGAGTTCGACCGATTGGGGCGTTACGACGCGGTGCTGATGAACGGCATGGGGCTGCGGATCACGGCTGAGGAGCGGGCCGCACTCCAGCGGGCCGCGGACCGGGGGCTTGTCGTCATCACGACCATGGCGACCAATCCGGCCAACGAGATCCTTTCGGCCGATTCGGTCACTGTGGCCACGGTCAAAGGGTATCTTAACGGTGGCGGTCGCCGTAACTATCGCAACCTGCTCACCTATTTGCGCCGAACGGTCGATGGTAAGACGTTCGACTCGGAGGAACCTGAATCCCCTGTCGTACGCGATCTGAAGCAGTTCTACCATGCCGACCCCTCGGATCCCGAGGCCGAAGAGCTGGATTTTGATAATGTGGAGGCCTACGAGGTCTTTTTGTCGCGGCACGGCCTGCTGAAACCGGATGCTCCGCGGGTGATTGTGACGGGACAGATGGGCGAACCGGCAGAACTGATCGCGGCGCTGGAGCGAACCGGCAACGTGGTCTATCCTCTCCGCAACCTGTCGGCCGCAATCCAGAACGGACAGGCAGATTCGATCCGTCCGTCGGCCGTCATCAATATGGCCCACGGACGTTTGGGCGATGCCGTCGTGGAGTACCTGACCCGCCAGGACATTCCGCTCTTTGCTCCACTCAACGTCAACCGGCTGACCGACGAGTGGGAGGCCGACAAGATGGGTATGAACGGTGGTTTTCTGTCGCAGAGCGTCGTGATGCCCGAGATCGACGGCGCGATCCGAACTCAGGTGTTGTTCGGGCACCGTCTCGACGGCGAAGGGTTGCAGCAGGTCCATGCCATTCCCGAACGGCTGGAAAGGTTCGTCGAGACGGTGAACCGCCATATAGCCCTGCAACGTAAACCCAACCGCGAAAAACGCATTGCCATCTATTATTATAAGGGCCCGGGGCAGAATGCTCTGACGGCCTCCGGCATGGAGGTGGTTCCTTCACTCTATAAGTTGCTCGTACGGCTTCGGAGTGAGGGATACCATGTGGAGAACCTTCCCGCAACGCCCGAAGCTCTGGCGGCCCTCATTCAGCGACAGGGACCCGTTTTCAACGCCTATGCCCACGGTGCCAAAGCCGATTTTCTGAAAAACGGCCAACCGGCTCTAATCTCTTCCGAGGTGTATTCCGCCTGGACCTCCGAGGCTGTCCGCCCCGCACTGATGGAGGAGGTCCGGGCTCTCGACGGCGAATTCCCGGGCGGCTATCTGGCCGATGACGCCGGACATTTGGCTCTGCCACGCATCGAGCTGGGCAATGTCGTGCTGCTGCCGCAACTCGCCGCCGGGGCGGGGGACGATGACTTCGCCATCGTCCACGGCACTGACGCTGCACCGCCGCACGCCTATATCGCCTCCTATCTCTGGGCCCGTTATGCCTTCCGGGCTGATGCAATCATTCACTTCGGCACACACGGCAGCCTGGAGTTCACTCCTCGTAAGCAGGTGGCCTTGAGTGGAAGCGACTGGCCCGATGCGCTCATTGGCCCGACGCCGCATCTCTATATTTATTCAATCGGCGATGTAGGAGAGGGTATTATCGCTAAACGCCGCTCGTATGCCACCTTGCAATCGTATCTGACCCCTCCTTTCATGGAAAGCCGTGTCCGCGATATATACCGCGACCTGCACGCAGCGATCCAGACCTACAATGACTTGCTCTATGCCGACGGACAGCCCGATACGAGGACCGCGGCACTGCGCGTCAAGCGGCTGACCGTCGAACTGGGCATTCACCGCGAGCTACGGCTTGATTCGTTGCCGGATACTCCGTACACGGAGCAGGAGATCGCCCGCATCGAGTCATTCGCCGAGGAGCTTGCCGCGGAGAAGGTCACCGGCGAACTCTATACGATGGGTAGGCCCTATTCGCCGGAACGCATCCGCAGCAGCGTCTTTGCCATGTCCACCGAACCGATTGCCTATTCGCTGCTGGCGCTCGACAAGTTCCGCGGCCGGGCTGGTGATGACCTTGAAAAACACCGTACACTTTTTACGCGTCGCTACCTCGAGCCGGCCCGCGGGTTAGTCGAGCGCCTTTTGAATGGAGTGCAACAGCCGACTGACGCTTTTATTTGCTTGACGGCAGGGATTTCGGCGGCGGAACTCGACAAGTCTCGCGAAATTCAGCGTGCGCTCTCCGCTCCGCAGGATATGATGGCCCGCATGATGGCAATGGCCCCTTCGGACGCGCCGATGCAGCATTCGGCAAATATTCCCCAATCGGGCAAGGGGGCTTCGAAACACCCCTCATGGATCCCGAAAGCAGGTAAACGGCCTGCAAACACGGGTCAGACTGCGGAAGCATCCAAATCCAACTCTTCCGCAATGCCTGCCGGAGCGATGGCTGCCATGATGGACTTGGAAAAGGAATATTCGAAAGAAGAGCGTGAATTTGCCCGGGTAGTGACCGAACTCGAGCGGACCATCCGCAATGTCGGCAACTACCGGCATGCTCTGGAGGAGAGCCCCGAGGCAGAACTGGCATCGCTCGTTAACGCTCTGAACGGCGGTTATACGCCCCCTTCACCGGGCGGTGACCCCATTGCCAATCCCAATACGTTGCCCACGGGCCGCAACCTCTATGCCGTTAATGCCGAGGCGACGCCGAGCGAGATGGCCTGGGAACGCGGACGGGAACTGGCCGACGAGACGATCCGTATGTACCGCGAACGCCACCACGACTCGCTGCCGCGCAAGGTCAGCTACACGCTTTGGAGTGGTGAATTCGTCGAAACCGAAGGGGCGACTCTCGCGCAGGTGCTCTACATGCTGGGCGTCGAACCCGTGCGGGATGTTTTTGGTCGTGTGAATGACTTGCGTCTCATTCCATCCAAGGAGTTAGGTCGTCCGCGCATTGACGTGGTGGTGCAGACCAGCGGACAGTTACGTGATCTGGCAGCTTCGCGTCTGTTCCTTGTCTCGCGGGCTGTCGAGATGGCCGCGGCGGCGAAAAACGACCGCTATGAGAATTATGTGGCACAAGGCGTCATTGATGCCGAACAAGCGCTCATAGACAAGGGCCTCTCGCCTCGGGAGGCACGTGAAATCTCGACCCGTCGGGTTTTCGGAGGCGTTAACGGTAACTATGGCACGGGTATTACCGGTATGGTGCAGAGTAGCGACCGCTGGGAAAACTCCTCGGAGATCGCTGCGGTTTACTTGCAGAACATGGGGGCTTACTACGGTAGCGAAAAGGCTTGGGAAGAGGTGAGACAGTATGTGCTGGAAGCCGCGTTGACCCATACGGATGCCGTCGTGCAACCCCGTCAGAGCAATACGTGGGGAGCGTTGAGTCTCGACCATGTCTATGAGTTCATGGGAGGTATGAACCTCGCCGTTCGCAACGTTACGGGAAAAGAGCCCGATGCTTATTTGAGCGACTACCGCAACCGCAACCGGGTGCGTATGCAGGAGCTCAAGGAGGCGATTGGCATCGAGAGCCGCACGACGATCTTCAATCCCAACTATATCCGAGAAAAGATGCGAGGAGAGGCGAGTGCTGCTGCGGGTTTTGCCGAAGTGGTGCAGAATACTTATGGATGGAATGTGATGAAGCCCGATGTGGTGGACAACGAACTTTGGAACGAAATTTACGATGTCTACGTGCGGGACAAATTCGACTTGGGTATTCGCGACTATTTCGAGCGACAGAATCCGGCAGCGTTGGAGGAGATTTCGGCTGTGATGATGGAGACCGCCCGCAAAGGAATGTGGCACGCCTCGGACGAGCAACTTGCGGCACTCGCAGAACTCCATACCCAGTTGGTCGACACACATGGCCCCTCTTGTTCAGGCTTTGTCTGCGATAACGCCAAACTGCGCGACTTTATCGCCTCGAAGAGTAAGCCCGAAGCTGCCCGCAATTACGAGCAGCAGATCCACGAGGTTCGCGAAACCTCGCTCGACGCAAAAGACGGAACGGTGCTCCAGCGCGAAGAACTTTCAGCTTCCGATCGCACGACCACGTTGGTTAACAATACCGTTGTCGCCGTGCTGGTGATCGGCATCATTGTCCTGCTGGTCTATGTCGTACATCGCCGTCGCAAAAAAATGGAGGCCTGATGGAAACCGTCGTATGGGTCATGATGATCGTGGTCTGCTTCAACTACCTGTTGAAACAAACTTGGCGCAGGCCTTTTTGGGTGGCTCTTTCAGCCATTGTCTGTGCCCTGTTTGTCGGACTGGCATGGCCCTGGGCCATCGAGCAGTCGAAAAACCGGATTGCGGGCTGGCTCGCCGATTCTGCGCTGATGCTCGACCTGGCGGTCGTCCTGACGCTGGAGGTTGCTTTGCAGATAACCTTTTGCGTCGTAGCTGCACACATCCATACCTCGGGCCGGATCAAACCCTCCGTCATATGGTTCTACCGTCTGCTGCGCTGGTTTCCGGGGTTGCTCGTTTTCCCGGTACTCTTTAGTCTGCTGGTCGCCGTCATCTTTGCCCTGCCCGGCGTCTCTTTCCCGCTGGTGGCTTGGTCGCTGGCCGCGGTCGTGGCGATGGTGATTCCTCTGGGACGTTGGGCGTTGAAATACCTCCTACCCGAGAAGGATATCCGGCTCGAGGTGCTCTTCCTCGCCAATGCGTTGATCGCCATTTTGGGTATTATCGCCACGGTCAATGGCCGTACGGCCGTTGCTGGGAGTAGCGAGGTGGCGTGGACGGCTTTGGTTGGCGTATTGGCTTTTGTCGCTCTGGGACTGGCCTGCGGAATCGCCGCCTACCGTCTCAAACTGCAACGAATCTACAAAAAACAAAAATAAGACCATGGATTACATCTCTGACATCCTTTATTGGATTTCGACCGGACTTCTCGTACCGGTCATCGTCCTGCTGATTTTTTTCTTCGGACGCTCGCTGCTCTTGCTCGGCAGCTTCTTCGGACAGTATCTTGCTATTCGCCGTACGGCCTCGCTCATCGGACGCGAGCTGGAGGGCCTCACTCCACAGACGGTCGTCACACTTACAGAGCGCCTTCCCAAAAAGAATCCGTCGCTGGTTGTGGTCTACCTAAACCTCCTGCTCGAGGCCCGCGACAATGCATCCCTTCGCCAGCGGCTGCTTGCCGGTTTCGAGATCGAGGCCGACCGCGATCTTGCCGCCTCGAAAACGCTTTCCAAGATGGGTCCCATGCTCGGACTGATGGGAACGCTCATCCCTATGGGGCCGGCGTTGGTGGGGCTTTCGACGGGCGATATCGCCTCGATGGCCTACAATATGCAGGTAGCCTTCGCCACGACGGTCGTGGGCCTGTTCGCCGCGGCAATCGGGTTCATCACTCAGCAGGTCAAGCAACGGTGGTACCTGCGGGATCTGGCCGATCTCGAATTCGTTGCGGAGTTGTTGAACGCCAAAACGAATGAACCATGAGACGCAACCTTTTGAAACGCAACGAGGAGAATGACCCGATGAGCGTTGTGAGCAACCTGTTCGACGTGGCGATGGTCTTCGCTGTGGCGCTGATGGTGGCTTTGGTGAGCCGTTACAACATGACCGAGATGTTCAGCCAGGAGGATTTCACGATGGTGAAGAATCCCGGCAAGGAAAATATGGAAATCATTACCAAGGAAGGCGAGCGGATCAATCGCTACACTCCTTCGGAAGATCAGGATGCACAAAACGGTAAACGGGGTCGCAAAGTCGGCGTAGCTTACGAACTCGAAAACGGCGAGATAATTTATGTGCCGGAGTGACGTTTCAATCGGAACGAAGCCATTTCATTTAATGCGATATGTGAGTCTCATTTCCTGGATTAGATAGAATCTGCATAGCAGACAGTTCCTTTAGAATCTTATGATATTTGCACATAGCATTAATATTAATTTATTCGAATGTGCGATATAAATACATATAGATCTTGGGAAAGATTGAATAAACTGGCCACCATAGTCGAAGTATCAGGAGAGAAGAGAAATTTATCTGCACTTCAGGAAGGCTTAGAACTATCGACAAAAGTTGATATAAGCCCTTAGCCATATTGGGCGATATGTTGGCTCAATATCATTTTGATCCGGCTTGAAGGATCAATCCTGATTTTGGTGTGGCATTGGTAAATAGAGGATACTGCCTATATTGTTATGGAAGGGAGATATATTCGATGCAGTTCATCAATTCATCTTTGTACAATACGCTCGTAAATATTTATTGAAGGCTTTAGGTAAAAAGGATGTATATCCCGACGTTGAAAGATATAATTTTAATTATCAGATATAGCTTATTTTATTGTAATGTATTGTTTGTTAGGTGTTTAATTGACTGTACTAAAGCCTTGAAATTAAAAATCGTGACCAATTCAAACATATTTTTTGGGTCACGATTTGATTACTGTAATGGCAGATTTTTAGCCAAAAAGAATTTTTAAGTTATTGAAATACAGTATGATATAGAAATGACAAACGGTTGTAAATTAATTTACAACCGTTTGGTAATCAAGTATTTATAAAATTGGAGCGGAAAACGAATTTCCGACCCAAGCATATTCCTCATTCACAATCAGCGCATTACATGAAGCATTTTCCTCAAAGGTCACTCCCGCGATGCGGTCATCATGCACTCGTTTGCATCCCAATGCTTTCGACAAAGATACGAATTATTTTCACATAATTCAAAAACGCTATTCCAGTTGTTTTCTGTATACGGAATCCAGTGTATTTCCATCCTTGTCTTTCCACAAAGTCCATCCATTTGAGGATCGGCCCATGCAGAAATCGGAGGCTGTACTAGGACTGGAGAAAGTCTTGTCGGAATCCATCGTCCAAACTCCCTTGTCAAAGGATGCATATTCCCGGACCATCTTTTCCCGCTTTTCTTTCCAGGAGAAAGACGGCGTGCAATCATTGGCGATCACACTCCCTGCAAGCACCGTAAAGCCGGACGAATTATAGAATCCTTTTGCATTACAGCCGCGGGCTTTTGTATAAAACAAGTGCTCTTCCTTTGGCTGGGATATTTCGAAGATGCCACAGCCGATAAATGACGCCAGGAACTTGATGTCCTCAAAAAACTCATCCATTGCGTCCCGTTGATGTTCGGGGAGGTTGGGGGCCTTGGGAATCTGTTTGTTTTCGTTCAATACGAACGAGTTCGACAGCTTTGCTTCGGCGATTGCGCGATATTCCAAATATTGCACGTCGGCCTTGGTCATGTCCTCGTCTTTCGAAACAAAAACAAGCGCTTTCTGCCAGAATGCTTTTTTACTGTCGTGGTCTTTCACACGCTCCTTAAAGTTTTCGGTCTCTCCGATATAGGCCTGCGGCTTCGTCGCTTCATCTTCTCCGATCAGGATATAAAACGCCGGTTTATGCAGTTTTTCCTGTTCATTCAGATAGGCAAGGTTCGAACGCGGAATCACAAACATCTGGCAAATCTTGTTGCTGATGAATGCATACTGCGTTCCCTTCGGATCGCCGTCAATCAAATAGGTGGTAACAGTTTTGCCCATGAACTCCGTTTTTTTAAATTTTGTATATTTAATATGACAATATCATGTAAAGCCTGTGATGTATATTTTGCAATCATCGTCCAATTTTTATCAAAAGGATCTATGACTTTGTGAAATAGTATATTTCTTAATCCATAAGAAAATAGTACGATGGATCAGGGTATCACCCTGCATATAGTTATTAGTAATTTAGTTAATAGTATAAACCCTACTTTTTCCCTAGGTGACTATCCCCACTTTTTCCCTCATGGGGATAGAGACAAGAGAATGGGTATTTCGTACTCAAAAAATAGGAAAATCGAGTATAAAAATAAGAGCAGGTTTCCCTGCCCTTATCCGCTTACAATATTATTCATTTTTAATGGAAGTAGAAGATAAATAACCTTCTAAAGAACACTATAAATATACGAAAAATTACTATGAATGGCAAAGTTAAAGCAATAAGTTCTCATACTCAGTAGAGGAATAATTGTTGTGTATTTTCATTATTATCAATGCTTCATATGATATTTAGTCCCTATTGTTACCTAAAATATCTAAACATCTTATCAATATTTCCTCATTTTGGACAATTATAAGATGGATCCTTTTTCGCGTTCGTGTTAATATTTGATATAGCATCCCATATTGAGAATAATACTTGCTTATTCCCGAGGAAGGTTCAGTCAATTTCCCCTCTGTATCATAATAAAACAAATGATCTATTACTGCCACAACGTTATCAAATTCTTGCCCAATTATTGAATGCGGTGTGTCACACTCATTGGGTATATTGTAAAGGTCTTCATAATAATAAGTTCGTCTGACTCCTGGTGTATAATTTGTGACTTTCCAATTTTTTTTACGTAAATGCATGAGTTGAGTTTTAGCATCGTTATAATTATTAAAATAGCTTACTTCCACATTTGAATAATTATGCTTTTCTAAATTTATCTTTTTATTAATCAACTGTCTAATGAAAAATGCGATTTCTTTATTTGTCCTTATTTTGTCGGTTAATCTTAGAATACGACTTGATAGGGTCTCTATTTTCTTTACATTATTCCTATTGATTTCATCAGAACTTAAACACTGATTTCCATCATAAGAGAAAATGCACTTTATATTTGCTTCTCTTACTTTATTAGTGATTATTTCTAATTGAAATGGATATATTCTTTGGACTTCATCAATAATTATTAAGTCAAATTCACGAAAATCCTTTTGATACCCATCTTTAACGCAATGGATTTCCCATTGATAATTTGTCTTCAGAAAACATTGACCCTCATTTAGATTGCCACAATGTATGATTAGAACACGATATTGTCGATATAATAACTCTTTTGCGATATCGTATATCAATAATGTTTTACCTGTTCCTGCCGATCCTGTTAATGCAATGAAGTTATCTCTTGGTGGGTCAATCCAAGTTGTAATAGTGTTTTTTATATCTTCTTGATGTTTGGTTAAAAAATATTCTGAGTCAATAAATCTTTGTGTTGAATTAAATGGTGACACCAAATAATTGCTCGGGTCAAAAAGTGTATCAATATTTGCCACATGCTCTATTTCAATGTTATTTAAGATGTTACATAATGTTGAAAAGCTAATTTCACGAAGGTTACGACTTTCTTCTTCTTCAACAAGCTGGTAGAGTTTATTTTGATCTGACAGATATGTAAAACAAAAGATATTTTTATCTAAAAAACTTAAATAATATCGGTTCCGCCTTAATTGTTTGAGGACCTTTTCTTTGTTACTTTCTTTTTTTAGTTCAATATTAATAATACTAGTAGTCCCAAATTTCAATAAGTCAAATTCTTTCCCTATTTGGGGAATACTGTACCCTACATAATATTCATCTAAAACGTATATGCCCGCTATATGATTTTCGTCTGGAGTGATTTTACATTTTACTATGTTTTGCACAAACAATCTTAATGAATCTATTTCGTGCTTTCTCATGTTGTTTATTCCAAAAGTATTTAAATATCTTTCAAAAATTGTAGACTCTAATGTCTCATGTGCATTGAGTAATGAAACTAAATTAATGGTATGCATGGCGCTAAAGCTATTTGAGAGATAGATCAATGTAAAATTAAATAATTCGCTTAAATAGAATAAAGGTCGTTTTCAAGAATTATAGCACAAACCAAGAAATTAGAAATTAAAAATATTTAATTGTTCTTTTGGGGGAAAGCCTTTGAAAATTGTATATTAATTGTTTAATTTTTAATATATTAGGTTTTAAATGTGCAATGAGATGATTACTGCGTGATTAAATCCCATTTTTGTGGAAAGCATTAAATAATCGTATTCAGGTTCAATATAGTGAAATTGCGAAATTTCATTCTAAAACGTACTAAAAGGATGATATTCAGTATTTGTAGGATATGGGGGTTGCCTATCCTTAGTTTTCAAATTGCTTTTGTCAGATAATTAGGGTCAAAGATAAATAGTAGGACAAACTTTGGAAAAGGGGTTAAATTAAGACCCCTTTCCAAAGTCTGTCCTTATTTAAATCATAGTAGATTCTTCATTGCTTCATCGATCTGTGAGTTCTCGAAACTATCCAGATAGATCTGGGTTGTGGAAATGTCCGAGTGACCGAGTGATTCTGAAATGAGGGCAATATTTACACCTGAGCGTTTGAGTACGGTTGCATAGGTGTGACGGGCGGTGTAGGTGGTCAGTGGAATTTGGAGCCCCAATTCTTTACTTAATTGTTGTAAACATGCATTAATGTGTCCCAGTACCTTGTGTACTCTATTAAGTATTTGGCGCTCTGTGTTGTGAATGTTTCGATTAAGTATCGGAAAAATATAGTCTTCGGTTGTTGACTCTTGATCATATTTTGAGATAATCTTTTTGGCTTCTTCATTCAGTTTGCAGTTCATAATTTTACCAGTTTTGCCTCGCGTGTAGTATATGCTTCCATTTTGAATGTCACAATATTTCAGCAAAGCAATGTCTTTGAAGTTGATTCCTGCCATGAAGTAGGAAAATAGAAAGATGTCTTTAGCCAGTTGGGTATAGAAGTCCCGATTGGAAAGATCAAGGGCGAACAACGTCAAAATGTCCTCTTTTGTAATAGCTCTCTTTCTTGTTGTTGTCCAAAATGAACCTACCTTAAATTGGTTGAAGGGGTGTGATTTGGCTATGAAAACATTTTCCGATAGAGCCTTGTTGTAAACCGCTTTTAAGACGCTAAATTTAGTGGCAATGCTATTGTTTTGGTTGTGACGTTGGCGAAGAAAGATTTCAAATTCTCTTAAATAGTTTAGGTCGATTTGATTGAAATGAATATCCACTGATCGGAATTGACGCATCAATGATAGTGTGACTTTGTGTTTGGAGGCCGAACCATATTTTTCGACTTTTTCCAGTCGTTCAATAATTTGCTCAAAATAATCTCCAACCGTGATATTAAATTGTTGACCATTATTATTAAAGAGTGTTTCGAAAGTGATGGGTATTTCCAAAGCCTCTAAACGTTGTATCTTCTTTTCATATTCTTTTACTTTGGTGGCTATTTGAAATTGAATTTCATCTCGATTTGGGCATTCAGTTGATATTCTTTGTTTTGCGGCATCCCAGTACTTTTGATTTACGGAGATACCCAGTCCAACAGACTTTTTTCTGCCATTATGGAAGAAGAATAGGCATAATGGAGAGGTGTTGTTTTTGTAAACTACGTCCTTTCTGCATATAACTTTGAAAGTCATTGAATTGTGAGGTTGTGCAATCACACTTCACACCCCATGATGATGGAGAGCCAATGGGGAGTCAATGGGGAGTCAATGGGGAGTCAATGGGGAGTGGGGGATTCGAAAGGGCGGCCGAAACGGCCCTTTTGGGGGAATTTTGCGGATTTTCAACGAGGTAGTTGAGTGTCCCGTTTTGTTGAAAGAGAGTTGCGGAAATCTAGCAACAGGTTGATATACAAAAGAAAAA
>Ga0192261_1030_pt1 | contig 34290 bp, 26 predicted proteins | sample Koala_Koa23_G3_FD_131283 | JGI IMG/M metagenome (GOLD analysis project Ga0192261, IMG submission 131283) | Enriched cells from koala feces incubated with labeled cellulose particles, San Francisco Zoo, California, United States - Koala_Koa2-3_G3 ... | reverse complement strand
ACTGGTTCCGATGCTGGAAGCCTGCGGTTGTGCAAAAGGCAAGGAAATCCTCGAACTGAAACAATATTTGGTAAAACGTTCTCAATGGATCTTCGGGGGCGACGGTTGGGCTTACGACATTGGTTTCGGTGGTCTGGACCACGTGTTGGCCTCGGGCGAAGATGTGAACGTGCTGGTTCTCGATACCGAAGTTTACTCCAATACGGGTGGTCAGTCTTCGAAATCGACTCCGGTAGGGGCTGTGGCCAAATTCGCTACAGCCGGTAAACGGGTTCGCAAGAAAGATCTGGGTGCCATTGCCATGACCTACGGTTATGTATATGTGGCTCAGGTATCGATCGGTGCCAGCCAGAACCAGTTGTTCAATGTACTGAAAGAAGCCGAAGCTTATCCCGGTCCTTCGCTGGTGATCGCTTATGCTCCTTGTATCAATCACGGTATCAAGGGCGGTATGACCCGCACCCAGACTGTAGGGAAAGAAGCTGTAGCTTGCGGTTACTGGCACCTGTGGCACTACAACCCGCAGTTGGCCGAACAGGGTAAGAACCCCTTCGTACTCGATTCGAAAGAACCCGACTGGAGCAAATTCCAGGACTTCCTGAAGAAAGAAGTACGTTACACGTCGTTGATGAAGTCGTTCCCGACGGAAGCGCAGGAATTGTTCGACGCTTCGGAAGCGAATGCCAAATGGCGTTACAATATGTATAAACGTTATGCTGCGATGGATTATACGCCGGCCGCCGAAGACGACCAGAAATAATCCAGTCTGCCTGCGATAAGAAAAGAGGCTCCGTAAATTCGGGGCCTCTTTTTTGTGACTTGGTAATCGCCTTTGCGCCCATTATCCGATTGTCGGAACAGGGGCAAATGAATAGGGCCTGGGACGTTTTTGCGTACCAGGCCCTATTTATGAGAAGTGAACAGAAGATTAATCTACCAGCGGGAAATTGATATTTTCACTGGATTCATTCCATTTGTCGTAGGTAAAGTCTCCCGGATTTCCCGAAGGTAAAATGGTGCCTACCTCAATATTTAAAGTCAGTCGTGTATTGGGAGAGAGCGTCGAACTTAAATTTTCCTGGAGAGTAAATTCGGTTCCGTCCTGGAGGGTGATGATCAATTCGAGCGGAGGGGTTTCCGAAGATGGGAAGAGCATGACAGTGGCATTCTGATAGGTGAGACCGTCTTCGGAACGGGATAATTCGAATTGAACGGTTTTAGTCATATTTTCGGGTTGGGCCGTGAAAAAATTAATTTTTTCCGCGATATTTCCGATATTGACCTTAACGCTTGTAATGTCGGTCGTGAAGGCACTTCCGTCCGATTGTTTGACGATGATTTTCAGCCCTGCACTGACGCGTGAAAGAGAAGCCTGTAATGGTTCGGTTCCGATTTCTGCGGGTTTGAGGGCATAGACCAGATCATAAGTCGGTGAATAGAGATTGTTCCCGATACTCCGCAGGCTAAAATACAGTTTGGAAAGATCGGCGCCTGCACTCAGGCCTGGAGCGACAATCTGAGGGGAGTTATTGATCGGTTCGTCGTATTTGGGCGTACCCCAATACAGCATGTTGTAATTACCGATGGGTAAATGGAGTTCACGGTTGTAGGATCCGGAGACATTGCCGTCTACGATCATATATAAACCGTTAAAAATGCTGAGTTTTCCACTAATATAATTCCCGTAATAGATAGAAGAGCCCTCATCACAAGGATAAATCTCTAATGCTCCGGAGAAAGCCTGTTGAGAGAGGGGTTCGGCCATTCTTACATCGATTTCCGGTGCGATCAAAGAGGCCTCGGCCACTTGATTATCATTATTGTTATTATTGTCATCGGCTGGATCGTCTTTGGAGCAGGCGGTGGTAAGCAGTAGAAATCCGAATGCGGTAAGCAGAAGGTTTTTCATAAGGATCAAGATTAAGTTTTCGATGGAAAAAGCAATCATCATGCCGATCCCGATATTTTCGGATTCTTTCTTTGGGTTTCATCAGGAAAAAAGAGGGGAGGTCAGGAGGAGAAAGGAATTTTTAGGATGGTGCGGACATGGCGATTTTTGATGTGCGAACCCCTGAACGGATCGGGTAAGACAGGTGGTTGTTTGGGGGTGAAAAGGGTTCTTATGAAAACGACAAACACCCCTTAACGGAGTGTTTGACTAGGCTTACAAAGAGGGGTTCCCTTTATTTTCGAGTTTCCGGATGGTCGCACACATTGGTTACACAACTGCCGCAGTTACCGGTACAATCGGCCAGCGGAGAGGAAGGTTGGCCTTTCAGATGGGCTTCCTCGTTGCGGAACTGTTGGGATGCACAACCGATCCCCCGCTCTTGCATGTGAGGATTGGTGCCGATTTCGGAGTCCATATAGTGTCCTTTGATCAGGATCGTCAGCGAAAAGGCCAGGACGAAAAATCCGACTACCCCTACGGTCACTAAAAAAATCAATAATCCGCTTGACATGTTCTTCGGGATAAAGTTTCGAAATACATGGTGCAAAATCCGTACAAAGTTATAAATTTGTAGGGTTATCGCTTGAAAAAACCAATACTTTTTCGGTTTTGACCTGCGGGAAGGGCTTTTTGCAATAACGGGAAGGTCCGGATTCCGAAAGGGCAAACCGGGGCAAATGAACGAGCCATGAAGATTATTATTTCGGGGGTGGGTGAAGTCGGCAGTCACCTGGCTAAAATGCTCAGCAACGAGTATCACGATACGACGGTCATCGACGACGATCCGAAACGTCTGGAGGAAGTCTCTTCGGTAGCCGATGTCATTACCGTCGAGGGAGATTGCACCACTTTTGCCGTGCTGAAAAAGGCCGGAGTTCGCAAGGCCGATCTGTTTATCGCCGTGCGTCCCGAAGAGTCGACCAACATTATTTCGGCTGTTTTGGCCAAGCAGTTGGGGGCTCGGAAAGCCATCGCCCGTATCGACAACAACGAATACCTCGAACCCAACAACAAGGAGATGTTCATCAACATGGGCATCGACTATCTGTTCTATCCGGAAAAGGTGGCTGCGAATGAGGTTATCAACCTGTTGGGACATACCAGCACGACGGAATATGTCGATTTTTCGGGAGGGAAGTTGTCGTTGGTGGTTTTTAAACTCGATTCGTCGGCCTCACTCATCGACAAGAGCCTGCTGGATGTGACCAGCGATCGGGAACACCTTCCGTATCGTACGGTGGCCATCTCCCGCAACGGCCATACGATCATCCCGCGCAGCAACGATACCTTCAAAGAGGGAGATACCATTTATGTGATCACCGATCAGGAATCGCTCAAGGAGGTGATGGCTTACTCGGGCAAGGCCAATATCGATGTCAATAACATGATGATTCTGGGCGGGAGTCGTATCGGGGTTCAGATTGCCAACGAATTGCAGAACGAAGTGAACATCAAGTTGGTGGAATACAATCCCGAGAAAGCCTATAAATTGGCCGAGTCGTTGGAGTCGACCCTGATTATCAGTGAGGACGGCCGGAACATCGAGTCGATGATCGAAGAGGGGATGAGCAATATGGATGCCTTTGTAGCGGTAACCGGTCGGGCGGAGACCAATATTTTGGCGGCGTTATTAGCCAAACGCTTGGGAGTGAAGAAGGTGATTGCCGAAGTGGAAAACCTCAATTATATCAGTCTGGCCGAAAGCATGGGGATCGATACGATCATCAATAAAAAATTGGTGACGGCCAGCAACATTTTCCGTTTTACGATGAATACCGACGTGCAGGCGATCAAATACCTGACCGGATCGGAAGCCGAGGTGCTGGAATTTATCGTCAAACCCAACTCGCCGGCGACCAAAAATAAAATACGGGATCTGGAGTTTCCGAGGGATGCCATCATCGGAGGAATCGTGCGCGGTGACAAAACGTTTATTGCGGTGGGAAATACCGAGATCAACGCCTATGATCGGGTGGTGGTTTTTGCTTTGCCTTCCGCCATCGCGCGGATCGGAAAATTTTTCGGATAAAGGGGTTCGTTCGGGAGTGCGTTTGGGGAGGATTGACCGAACGATTTTTAGGGAGTTTATCTTATGGCTTGGACGACACGACTTGTCAATCTGTTTCTTGCACGTCGACGCAAGGCGATCGACTTTTTCATGCGGCATCCGCAGGAGGTACAACAGCGGCAACTCGAACATCTGTTGACGCAGGCGCGCCAAACCGCTATCGGTCTCGAATATGGTTTCGGGACGATTCGCCAGTACGATCAGTTTGTATCGCGGGTTCCGGTGAGTGATTACGACCGGTTCGAATCGTTGATCGCCCGCTCCCGAGCCGGTCAGCCGAATGTAACCTGGCCGGGCGGCATTGACTGGTTTGCCAAATCGTCCGGGACGACGGGCTCGAAAAGCAAATTTATTCCGGTTACCGCAGAGGGACTGCAGCGTTGTCATTTGCAGGGTCCCCGGGACGTGCTTGCCCTGTATACGTCGTTGTATCCGCAAAGTCAGATCTTTTCGGGGAAAACCCTCACCTTGGGGGGCAGTCACCGCTTGGAAAGTACCGGAGGAAATGCCCAGGAGGGAGACCTTTCGGCGATTCTGATCGAAAATACGCCGTGGTGGGCCGATTGGCGCCGCGCTCCGCGTACAGCGACGGCTCTGATGCCCGATTTTGAACAGAAAGTGCAGGCTATCTGTCGGGAAACGGTGCATCAGCGGATTACGGCCTTTGCCGGCGTACCCTCCTGGAATATGGTGATGTTGAATAAGGTGTTGGAATATACCGGCAAGCAAAACATCTTGGAGGTGTGGCCCCACATGGAACTGTTTATCCATGGCGGGATGAATTTCAAGCCTTACCGCGAACAGTATCGCCGTCTCTTCCCTTCGGATTCGATGCGATACATGGAGACCTACAATGCCTCCGAGGGATTTTTCGCCATTCAGAACGAACCCGACCGGGACGATATGTTGCTGATGCTCGATTATGGGGTTTATTATGAATTCCTGCCGATGAGCGCCCTGCACGATCCTTCGCAGGCGGTGCCCTTGGAAGGGGTGAAGACAGGAGTTAATTATGCCCTGATTATCTCGACCTGTAACGGTTTGTGGCGTTATATGATCGGCGACACGGTGGAATTTACCAGCCTTTCGCCCTATAAAATCCGCATTACGGGCCGGACCAAGCATTTCATCAATGCTTTCGGGGAAGAGGTGATCGTTGACAATGCGGAGACGGCTTTCAAGGTGGCTTGTGATGTGACCGGAGCGCAGATCAGTGACTATACTGCCGGCCCGATCTATATGCATGACAAGACCAAAGGATCGCACCAATGGTTGGTGGAATTCAGTCGTCGACCCGACGATCTGGAACGCTTTACCGATCTGCTCGACGAGGCGTTGCAACGGGTCAATTCCGATTATGAAGCCAAACGTTTCAAAGATACGACGCTGTTACGGCCTACGCTGACGGTCCTGCCGGAAGGGACCTTCTATCGTTGGATGAAGGGACGGGGCAAAGCCGGCGGGCAGAACAAGGTCCCGCGTCTGTGTAATGATCGCACTTATATCGAGCAGTTGCTGGCACTGAGAGAAGAGTCCGATGCCGCCCTGTGAATGTATGACCGGCTCAGAGCGGTCCGGGCGGGCGCCTGATTCAACGGATGAGGGGGCGAAACCTGGTGCGGAAGGCCAAGCGAGAGAACCCAGCAAGCAGAGGGAGGAGAATGGGGTGAGGGCCAGCCAAGGAGAGAGGAAGAATTCAGAGGGAGTTGTCGAAGAAGCACTTGTCGAACGAATCGTTGAAACAAGGAATTATGTCAAAATTGCATTCCATATTGATCGTAGGGCCGGCTCATCCTTTTCGGGGTGGTTTGTCGGGCTTTAACCATACGTTGGCACGTACGTTTCGGGCGATGGGGATCGAGTGTCGCCTGTTTACCTTTACGACCCAGTATCCCCGTTTGTTGTTTCCCGGCAGCAGTCAGTTGACCGACGAACCGGCTCCGGACGATCTGTCGATCTCTCGGGAGTTGAGTACCGTCAATCCCTGGAGCTGGTGGCGTACCGGGCGGCGGGTCAAACGACTTAAACCCGATCTGTTGATTATTCGTTATTGGATTCCGGCGATGGCTCCCGCTTTCGGGACCGTAGCGCGTATCGCCCGCCGGGCCGGCATACGGACCATTGCCTTGCTCGATAATGTGGTGCCGCATGAAAAACGACCGATGGATACCCTGTTGACCCGTTATTTCATCGGCTCGATGGATGGATTCATCTATATGTCCGAACAGGTGCATCGGGACCTGAGAATGTTTACGGCCGATAAACCGGCTCTGTTTTCCCCCCATCCCATGTTTACGCAGTATGGAGAGCCGATGCCTCGCGAAGAGGCATGTGCCCGCTTAGGACTCGATCCTTCCCTTCACTATACCCTCTTTTTCGGATATATCCGGGATTATAAGGGATTGGATCTGCTCTATGAAGCCTGGGCGCTTTTGAAAAAGGCGGGATGGCTGCAAAAAGGACATCGTTTGGTGGTGGCGGGTGAGTATTACGGCGGTCGGGAACGCTATGAACGGATGTTGCAGGAGCTGGATTTGGGACAGGAGGTGATACTGTTCGATCGGTTTATTCCCGAAGGTGAGGTTCGTTGCTTCTTTTCGGCGGCTGATCTGGTGTGTCAGCCTTATCGGACGGCCACCCAGAGCGGTGTGACACAGGTGGCCTATTGGTTCGATGTGCCGATGGTGGTAACCGATGTGGGCGGTTTGCGGGAGATTGTGCCGGACGGAGAGGTAGGGTATGTGACCGCTCCGCAACCCGAGGCGATTGCGGCCGCCATCCGGCGTTTTTATGAGGAAGGACGTGCCGAAACGTTCCGGGCTCAGATTTTGAGTTATCGGGAGCGTTTTACCTGGGAAAGAATGGCCCGGAATTTCGAAACCCTCTATGACCGTCTGGAGAGCTCGTCGCAGGGTTGATTTTCCGAACGAAAAGCCGTAACTTTGTAAGAGTTCCGTTGCCGGAGTCGATCTTGGGACGGACGATATTCAAAAATAGAAGGTCATGTATATCGCTATTGCCGGAAATATCGGGTCGGGGAAAACCTCTCTGACTGAAATTCTGGCCCGCCGCACAGGGGCCAAGGCTTATTATGGAGATAGCGATAATCCATATATCGGTGATTTTTATGAAGATATGAATCGCTGGTCGTTCAATCTGCAGATCTATTTTCTGGGGCAGCGAATCCGTGAGGCGGCCTGTATTCTGGCCGAAGGCGAGGATTTGATTCAGGACCGTACGATTTACGAAGACGCCTATATCTTTGCCGATAATCTGCATCAGAGCGGTTTGATGTCGACGCGCGATTTCGATACCTACATGGAGATTTTCAACCTCTCGACCAACCTGATTCGGACTCCGGATTTGTTGGTTTACCTGCGGGCCAGTGTACCGACACTCATCAGTCAGATCAGGAAGCGGGGGAGAGCCTACGAAATGAATATCATGGAGGAATATCTGCAACGGCTCAATGTCAAATATGAACATTGGATCAAGGAGGTCTATCCGGGAGAGGTAGAGATCATCGATGTGGATACGACCGATTTTATCGAACATCCGGAGCTGCTCGATCCCTTGGTGCAACGTATCCGGGCTTTGAAATAGGACGTTTCCCCGAGGGAGAGATTTTCGTTGGGGTGCGGAAAGCGGAGAAGGTGTGAGACGGAAGGATGGAAGGCAGCTCGACAGTCAGGTCTGTATTTTAACGTTATACGAACGCCGGTTCCCCTATGGGGCCGGCGTTAAAATAAAATTGGTGTATGTCCGAATATCCGTTGCCCGAGGCTTTTCGTCAGTCATGTGAGAAGCGGATGGGTGCTGTGGAGGCTGCCCGCTTGTGCGAGGCGCTGGATACCCTCTCGCCGGTCAGTATCCGTTATAATCCTTATAAATCGAGTCGTCCTGTCGGCGGGCGCCAGGTGCCCTGGTCCCGTTACGGATATTATCTGGAGGAACGCCCGAGCTTTACGCTCGATCCGTTGTTTCATGGGGGCGCCTATTATGTGCAGGAGGCTTCTTCGATGTTTATTGAACAGCTCTACCGTACGTTGTTTACGGAAGATCGGTCTCCTCGGGTGCTCGATCTGTGTGCGGCCCCGGGCGGTAAGACTACCCTGCTCGCCTCTTTGGTCGGGGCCGAGGGTTTGGTGGTGGCCAACGAGGTAATCCGTTCCCGGGCCCTGACGTTGGCTGATAATGTCCGCAAATGGGGTCTCGGTAATGTGGTGGTGACCAACAACGATCCGGCTCATTTGGGTGCCTATGAACATTTTTTCGATTTGATTCTGGTGGATGCTCCCTGTTCGGGGGAGGGCATGTTTCGTAAAACGCCTGAAGCTCGGAACGAATGGAGCCCTGAAGCCGTGAAACTATGTGCAGCTCGCGATCGCCGCATTTTGTCGGATGTGTGGGCGGCTTTGCGACCGGGAGGATTCTTGATTTTCAGTACCTGTACGTTCAACGAGGAGGAAAATGAAGGGACGCTGCGCTGGCTGCTCGATGAATATGAAGCTGAACCGGTAGAAATAAACTGCGATCCGGATTGGGGGATCGTATGCGGTCAGGTCGATGGGGTACCGACCTTCCGATTTTACCCCCATCGGATAGAAGGAGAAGGCTTTTTTGCCGCCGTTTTACGCAAAGGAGATGCTCGGTTGCGGGAACGGGTTCCCAAACCCCGTAAGAGTCTGTTTGCGGAGCCGAACAAAATGGAACGAGCCGAATTGGTTCGCTGGGTAGGACAACCCGAATATATGCAGTTTGCTCGGGTGGGCGATTCGTTTTATGCCTATTACAGGGCTGCGTTTCCGGCCGTTCGTCAGCTTTCCGAAGGGTTGTCGGTGGTGACGTCGGGAGTGCTTTGCGGAGGACTTTACGGGGGAAAATTGAAACCTGAACACCCGTTGGCATTGTTTCATGATTTGGCGGCAGATGTAACGTCTCGGACCGATTTGTCGTTGGAAGCGGCGCTCGATTACCTGCGCAAAAAGGATATCGACCCGTCTCTGTTAGCCGAAGGAATCAATCTGGTGACCTATGAGGGGTTGCCGCTGGGATGGATCAAACGGATCGGGCGTCGTTGCAACAATCTCTATCCGATGGGATTGCGGATTGCTCATTTATGATGCATCGGAGGGGCAGGTCCGGAAAATTTTGCAGGCCTCCGGGCGATCCTCGTCCAATCTTTTTATCTTTGTAGGCGATATGGCAAACAACATTCGAAATATCGAGACCGATCTGGAGTTTGAGAACCGGATTCGGCCTCAGGAGCTCTCTTCGTTCAGCGGGCAGGATAAGATCGTCGATAACCTGAGGGTCTTTATTCAGGCGGCGCTGATGCGTGAGGAGGCTTTGGATCATGTCCTGTTGCACGGACCTCCGGGTCTGGGAAAAACCACCCTGGCCAATATCATCAGCCACGAGATGGGGGCGTCGCTCAAGATGACCTCCGGTCCGGTGCTCGACAAACCGGGCGATCTGGCCGGATTGTTGACCAATCTGGAACGGGGCGATATTCTGTTTATTGACGAAATCCACCGATTGAGTCCCATCGTCGAGGAGTATCTCTATTCGGCCATGGAGGACTATAAGATCGATATCATGCTCGACAAAGGACCTAGTGCCCGGTCGATCCAAATCGAACTGAACCCCTTTACGCTGATCGGCGCTACGACCCGCAGCGGTTTGTTGACCAGTCCCCTGAGGGCCCGGTTTGGGATTCAGTGCCACCTGGAGTATTACGACAGTCAGGTGTTGAGCGGCATTGTGCGTCGTTCGGCCTCCATTCTGGATATTCCCATTGACGATCAGGCTGCGCTGGAGATCGCTATGCGGAGTCGGGGAACGCCCCGTATCGCCAATGCTCTTTTGCGTCGGGTGCGCGATTTCGCCATGGTCAAGGGGGGAGGCCATATCGACCTGGCCATTACGCGGTATGCTTTGAACGCCTTAAACATCGATAGCCGGGGACTCGACCAGATGGATAACAAGATCCTCGGGACGATTATCCATAAATTCGGAGGGGGACCTGTCGGGTTGGGCACCATCGCTACGGCGGTGAGTGAAGATGCCGGTACGATCGAAGAGGTGTATGAACCGTTCCTGATCAAGGAAGGCTTTCTCAAACGGACGCCGCGAGGCAGAGAGGCTACGGAAATGGCTTATGCGCATTTGGGGGTTTTGCGCCCCGATCAACAGAATACGCTGTTTTGACCGTTCTCGTTCCGAGATCGGGTCATAAAGAATTATCTGAGAATCATTTATGAAAAGAAATTTGTTTGTGGCGGTATTGCTGGCCGGAGTGTTGTGGACGGTCGGGGGGGATGCCGCTCCGAAGGGTCGTAAGACCACGGCCAAACCCCAGCCACTGCCTCCGCAGGCTCAAACGCATATCGACGGTTATTTGGGTGATCGGATCAATGCCTGTATTCGGTTGAGGATCATCGGGGAGAATGAGCAGGCGTTGGTGGCTCCTTTTCGCAGTCAGCAGGAAACGTCTTTGTGGCAGAGCGAATTTTGGGGCAAGTGGACGCTCGGAGCCGTGGCGGCTTATCGCTATAACGGGGACCCGGAATTGCTGGCCAAAATCAAACGGGGTGCCGAAGGTATGCTGGCGACCCAACAGCCCGACGGGTATATCGGCAATTACGCTCCCGAAGCCCGGTTGACGAATTGGGATGTGTGGGGCCAGAAGTATACGCTGCTGGGTTTATTGGCCTGTTATGATCTGACCGGGGACAAAAAGATTTTGGAGGGGGCGGTTCGTCTGGGAGATTATGTGTTGACACAGATTCCGGCGAAAAAGCGGATTGTGCAGGCCGGTCTGTATCGGGGAATACCGCCCAGTTCGATTCTCGAACCGATGGTGTATCTCTATCAGCGGACGATGGATACCCGTTATCTCGACTTTGCCAAACATATCGTTTCCGAATGGGAAACACCCGAGGGCCCGCAACTTATTTCCAAGGCTTTGGATGGAGTCCTGGTGGCCGATCGTTTTCCGAAACAGGCTTTGGATGACGGTACCTGGTGGGTATGGGAAAACGGTCGGAAGGCCTACGAGATGATGTCGTGTTACGACGGATTGCTTGAGCTGTATAAAATCACCGGACAGGCGGATTACCTGAAAGCGGTTGAAAGTGCCGTTCGTAACATCCTCGACGAGGAGATCAATATCGCCGGATCGGCGACGGCGTCGGAATGTTTTTTTCATGGTCGTCAGCATCAGACGGAACCTTTCTATCACATGATGGAAACCTGCGTGACGATGAGTTGGATGAAACTGTGTGCCAATCTGCTGGAGGTGACCCACAATCCGTTGTATGCCGATCAGATCGAACGCAGTGCTTACAATGCCATGCTGGCTACGCTCAAGGAAGATGCGGCACAGATGGCCATGTATACTCCGCTGGAAGGGATTCGTCAGGCCAACAAACCGCAATGCGGTATACATTTGAACTGTTGCAGTGCCAATGGGCCCCGGGCTTTTGTGATGTTGCCTCGGGTAGCGGTTACACAGGGGGATAATACGTTGTATGTCAATTTATACGGTCCTTCTTCCAGCAAAGCTCTTGTGAACGGAACCGAGGTTTTGTTGGACCAGCGGACGGCCTATCCGGAAGACGGGCAGGTGGAAATCCTTCTTCGGCCCCGTAAAGAGATGGAGTTCGAGTTAGCGTTACGGATTCCGGCCTGGAGTCAGATTGTGCGGGTGTCGGTCAATGGAGAAGCGCTGGCCGATGTCCGGGCAGGATCGTATTGCAAGGTGGCCCGTCGATGGAAAGAGGGGGATAAAGTGACGTTGCAACTCGATATGCGGGGCCGTTTGGTGGAACTGAACGGTTATCAGGCCATTGAACGGGGCCCGATCGTTTTGGCGCGTGACTGGCGATTCGGAGACGGTTTCGTGGATGAGGCATGCCGGATTCGGGCGACGGATGGATATGTAGAACTTTTCCCGGTGAGCGACAAGCCGGAAAAGATGTGGATGGCCTTTACGGTGCCCATGGAGTTGTTGAGTCATGATCCGGCCAATGAAGGGGATGAACCCGTATCGATTCGGTTGTGCGATTTTGCGTCGGCCGGAAATACCTGGAATCGCGAAGGGCGGTATCGGGTTTGGTTGCCGAAGATTCGTTGAAAGCAATTTTTCGTTAGACGATAAAAATAAAAAAGGGAGTTTCCTGTAGAAGAGGAAATTCCCTTTTTTATGATAGTTTGTCGAGCGTCGGATCAAGCTTCGCCCGGACGGAGGCTCATGGCCATTTTGGCTTCTTCAGCCGGAGTGGGCGACAGACTGATATGACCGTTGACGGCTTCGTAGTTCGAGATATTTTCTTGCAGTGTCAACAGCAGGCGTTTGGCGTGTTCAGGAGCCAAAATGATTCGGCTTCTGACTTTGGGCTTGGGCAGCCCCGGCAAAATACCGGCAAAATCTAACACGAACTCGGAAGGAGAATGCGAGATGATAACCAGATTAGCATATTCACCTTCAGCGATTTGAGGGTCGAGTTCGATGTCCATTTCGTGCGAGAAATCATCTTTCGTCATAACTCGGGAACGTTTTAATGCCTAAAAATACGGTTTTTTTCAGGGCCTGTAGGGGGAATATGCCGTTATTTATGGAGATTTTATTAACAATTTTATGCAAAAGAGGGGCTTCAGCCCCTCTTTTGCATAAGGAAAAACATTTTTGAAAACGGGTTTTCGTTCTTTCGGAACGGGTTGATGCCTATTTCCCGATTCGAGCCGGAAGTCAGGGTCAAGAAGGTTCCGCGGGAACCATTCCGGACAAACCGGCGTTGGGTTACTCGGTCAGCGGTACTTCGAACCGATACTGTCCCGAACCGATTCGTACGACGGTATAAGCTGGGGTTTGTTCCTGCAGGGAGACTTGTACTGCTTCCGAGAGCGGTAGACCGCTTTCGGTGATTCGAGCCGGATCGGTGGCCGGCAGGTAGACCAGCGCTGAACAGCCGGCCGGGATTTCCGCCTCCTGAATGAATTTGTCTCCGCTTTGATGCCATTCGCTGCGAATCAATCCGTAGGGAGAGCGGAACGATCCGCGTGCCTGATAGATATCGCCGACCACTTGCGGTTTGATGACGACCTCTTTATAGGCTACCGAAGTCGGACTCTGCGAAATACCGACCAGTCCGCTGTAGAGCCACTCCATCAGATGTCCCAACATGCAGTGGTTATTCGATACCTCGCGATAGGCTTGCCATGATTCGGTCAGACAGGTGGCGCCGTGAGCCAACTGATAACCGTATCCCGGAACGTCGTAGCGGCTGTTCATGTCGTAAATTACGTCCGAAGCATTACCTTCTTCCAGGGCCCGCAATACATAGCGATAGCCGATATCTCCGGCTGTCAGGGCGTTTCCCCGGCCTCGGATGTCGTCGATGAGGTGTTGCCGGACGGCTGCAACATGTTCGCTCGGAACCAATCCCATGACCAGTGAAATGGCGTTGGCCGTTTGGCTGTTACGGTCGTAATAACCATTGTCCGGATTGAAGAAGCGGTCATTGTAAGCCTGACGGATCGTGTCGGCCAGAGCGGCATAACGTTCGGCGTCGGTCGGTTTGTTGAGCAGACGGGCGGTCTGTTCCATGATCTTGACGTTGCGATAATAAGTGGCGGTAGCGGTGACTCCGTTGGTGATCAGCTGTGAATAGCCGGGGAATCCCGGTCCGATATCGAACCAATCGCCCAAGCCATAGGAGATGATATGGTTTTCGGCCTGGCTTCCCAGGTACGCTATATAACGTGCCATATTATCGTAGTTCTCTTCCAGCGGGCGAAGATCGCCGTACCAGCGATAGAGATCCCAGGGAATGGAAATATAGGCGCTGCCCCATTCGGGGGTGTCGAGAAATCCGCCCCAGAAAATGACGTATTGGGGAGCCGTGGTGGGAATCATGCCGTTTTCGTATTGGGCTGTTTGCATGTCCTCGACTTTTTTGGCATACACTCTGGCAATGTCATAGCGGAACTGGATCGAAGGCCCCATCAGATAGGCCACTTCCAGCCAGCCCAGTTTTTCCCGGTGGGGACAGTCGGTCAGCACGTGGGAGAGGTTGCTGCGGATCGACCAGTCGATCAGATCGTGAATGCGGTTGAACAGCGGGTTGGAGCAGGTAAACGTGCCGGTTTCTTCGACGCTGTTGCGGGTATGCAGACCGACGATCTCCGTGATTTCGGGTAAATTCCGGGGGTTGGGTTCACCGGCAGGTATGGCTCCGATCACCTCGACATACCGGAATCCGTAATAGGTGAAACGGGGCTGCCAGGTTTCCGGATGACCGTCGCCCCGGGAGGTGTAGGTGTAGTAAAACGGGTCGCCCGATGCTTTTTGGTTGGCGGTTTCATCGTCGTTGAGCAGTTCGGCGGGAATCAGTTTGACGGATTGCCGGTCGTGGGCGGTCAGACTGATACGTACGATGCCCGAAGCGTTTTGGCCCAGATCGTAGACCCAATTCCCGGCGCGGTTCCGGAAAATGCGGACGGCGGGGATGCGATCGGTGATTTTAAGCGGGGTGGAACTCTGGGCGCGGAGTTGAGGGGTGAATGAGGTGGGAAGGGCGGCTTTCCAGTTGCGGTCATCGAAGCCGGGAGTTTCCCAGCCCGACTCTTCCGTTGAGGCGTCGTAGTCTTCTCCGCTATAGATACTCGAGAAGGTGATGGCGCTGGGGGCGGCTTTCCAGGTTGTGTCGGATACGAAACATTCCTGGCTGCCGTCCTCATATTCGAGGGCGATTTTGGCGATCAGCTTCGGAGCACCATACGAGGTCAGCAGTTTGAAATATCGATCCCGGGGCACATTGAAAAAGCCATTGCCCAAACGGATCCCGAGGACATTCTCTCCTGCACGGAGCTGATCGGTGATCTCAAAGGGGACATACAGAGCCGTTCGGTCGTAACGGGTCCAGGCCGGATCGAGGAAGTGGTCGCCGGTTTTGGTGCCGTTGACCGTCATTTCGAATTGCCCCAACCCACAGACATAAGCCATTGCCCGTCGTACCGGTTTCTCCGGGGTAAAGGTTTTGCGGAATTGAGGCAGGGTATATAAACCGGTTTTATGATCGCCGAAACGTTCTCCGATTTTTTTATAATCAGCCATACCCGGTACGATAATTTCGTCGGGGATGTCTTCTTCCAGGGCGATCCATTGGGCTCCGTTCCAATCGCTTTCGGAGAGCAGGCCCATATCGAAAGTAGCGGGTTGGCTCCACTCCGATGCTTCTCCTTGGGCATTCCATACGCGAACTTTCCACCAGTAACGCCGGCCGGACTGTAACGGTTTTCCCTGGTAGGCGACTAATACTTGTTCGTCGGTGCGGATTTTGCCGCTGTCCCAGCAGTTGCCTCTTTCTTGGTCGAGCGATTCGCGGGAGTCGGCCACCAGAATACGGTAAGCGCTTTGGATAAAGCCTCGTGATTGGGCGCAGATTTGCCAGCTGAAGCGAGGTTGTGGATTTTCGACACCCAATGGGGCGGGGTCTTGTTCGCAGCGCAGGGCGTCTGCACTGAAAGTGGTGGAGGGACCGCTGCAAGCGGTTAAAAAGCCGGCGATCAGTCCTAACAGCCAGCCGAGGGAGTATAGTTTTTTCATTTGGGAGGTAGTTTTAGGGCCTTTAAGGTAGTTATTTCTGGAGGGATATGCAAGATCCTGTTTCAGAAGGATGGATGAGGAGGCTTTTGTGAGCCTGAAGGATATTGGCATACAGAGGAGGTCGCTATGCCGAGACCGGGAAAAGGAATGGAACGACCTCGGCAAAATGGCTTTTCGGAGCCTTGGATGTAGGAAACTGTCGATAAATCGCTATTTTTGTCTTTTACTATTTTCAAATCATTCATTTACCTAACCCTAACCTGAAACGATGAAACGTTTTCTCTCTTGGTGTACGATCGTCGCCGCGGTGTCGGTCGTCTTGAGCGGGTGCGCCAATCGCGACATGCAGAAAGTGCGTAAGACGATGACGGATCGCTGCCTGAACGTCCTGCTCAGTCCCGCTTATGAAGCTTACAAATTGAATCAGATTCAAAAAAATGAGCCGGTTGACAGTGTGGCCTATGTACAAAGACTGACGGCTGCTTTGGACAGCACCGTACAGGCGGATATGGCTTCGCAGCAGGCCGACGGTTCATGGTCGGATGTCGAATACGAATGCCATTTGCGCAGCAGTTGGCGGCCTTTTACCCATCAGAATCGGATGTTGAATATGGCCAAGGCTTATTGTTCGCCGGCTTCGGCTTACTATCAGGATGAAAAGGTCTTGCAAGCCGCGCTCAAAGGGCTCGATTTCTGGCTGCAGCGTCAACCGAAGAGTACCAACTGGTGGGCCAATGAAATTGGAGGTCCGCGAAACATGGGCGATTTCGGGCTGTTGTTGCAGGATAAACTTTCGGAAGAGCAGTTCGCCGGCCTGATCGACTACATGAACAATTCCAAGATCAAAATTACGGGTCAGAATAAGGTGTGGCTTTGCAGCAATGTGATGGTGCGGGCTATGTTGACCGATGATCAGGCCCTTTTTGACGAAGCGGTCCGGGAGATGAAGAGCGTCATCAAGATCGAAAACGACGAAGGTGTGCAGTTCGACTGGAGTTTCCACCAGCATGGTCGCCAGCAGCAGTTCGGCAACTATGGGCTTTCGTACCTGTCGTCTCTGACCCAGATGGGGGGATTGTTCCTGGGAACGCGTTATGCTTTCAATGAACAGGAGTTGTCCATTCTGCGCAACTACGCTCTCGAAGGGATGTCGTGGGCTGTATGGCGGGGCGAAATGGAGACCGGTTCCTGCGGTCGTCAGTTCGTTTTCCGGGATGCCATGAAAGGGAAGGCCCGGACGTATGCCTTGCAGTTGCTGGCCCTCAAGAAGATCGATCCGGCCCATGCGGACGAGTATCAGCGGATGTTCGATGCTCAGATGATGGGAGCTCCCAATGTATTGAAGGGCATCAAGCATTTCTATATGTCGGACATGACGTATATGCGTACCGACGACTGGATGGCTGTTCTGAAGATGTGCTCCGATCGGACGGTGGGGGCCGAAGCGGTCAACGGTGAAAACCGCAAGTGCGAAGTGATGGCCAACGGTTCGTTGATGATCTATCAGGACGGCGGCGAGTACAACAACATCTATCCCGTGTGGGATTGGACCCGGGTGCCGGGTGTTACCTGCAACGTGGCTGACCACAACGATTTCCCGCAGGAAGACCGTCGAATCAAGGGTAAATCCGACATTGTCGGCGGTCTGGTGGGGGATAACTACGGCGTATCGGTCATGCGAGTCGATGCCGACGGTCTGAAAGCCAACAAGTCGTGGTATTTTACGGACCGTTATATTCTTTGCCTGGGTTCGGATATTTCCAGCGCCAACGGCCAGCCGGTGACCACAGCCGTCAATCAGACTTTCCGTCGGGAAGAACCGCGGGCCAAGACCGAGGGAGAAACCACTTTTACGTCTCGGGCTTCATTCTCCGGCGACCGTTTGCAGGCCGTGCTGCACGATCAGGTAGGGTATTACTTCCCGCAGCGTCAGCAGGTTTCCTATACATCGGGCGTACAGACCGGCAGTTGGCATGCCATTCATTTCGATTCGTCGGATGATCCGGTGTCGGCCGAAGTATTCAACCTGGCTATTCATCACGGGGTTAATCCGAGTGCAGCGACTTACAGCTATGTGGTGATGCCTCGTACGAACGAACAGGGGCTGGATTCGCTGATCGTTCATCCCGGGTTCACGATCCTCAAACAGTCGGATGACGTACATGCCGTTCGTTTTGAAGACGGCACGGTTCGTTGCGTGTTCTTTGCGCCGAAAACGACCCTGAAGGTCGACGACAAGATCGAAATTCTGGATATTGCCGAAGAGATCATCATGGTGTTCCGTCGCGAAGGCAACAAGGTGTATATCACTTATGTGGATCCGACTTCGGAAAAGGACAGCACAATCATCACCTTCCGGGGTAAATGGAAAGGGGACAATGCTTACTATGATCCGGAACGCAATGTATCCGTGGTGGAATTCGATGCCAAGATTTCGCACGGCAAGCGGCTCGATACGGTTTGCGAGATTATCGAATAGGGCGCGTTGAGCGGACAAAAAGAGAGGGCCCGGCAGATAGTCTGCCGGGCCCTCTTTGTACAGAATGTGCGTTGTTACCGTTCCACCAGGAAGATGGATTCACGTCCCTGGAGTGAAAGATCGACCCGGGTCACCGGCAGATCGCCTTGACGATCATAGGTGGCGTCGATCGGGGTACATTCGCCGGTGTGGGGGTTCCAGGCTTCCAGCCGCAGTTTCCCGCGCAGGGTGATCGGAGCCTGATAGGGTTTCGGGCTGAAGTTGGCCAGATAGAAGAGGTTCTTGCCTTCCCGTTCCTTGTGAAGGTAACGGAGCGCTTTGCCCTCTTCGAAGGCTACATCGGCCGGCATGTCCGAGCGCAGAGCCTCATGGAGTGTTTCGGGGGTCGGCTGTTCCAGAAAACGTACTTCACCGCCCCGGTCGTTGGTCTGGAGGGTTTTCCCTTCCGGAAGCAGTTCGGCCATCAACTCGCCGATACGGGTATTCTGGCCCGGTTCGGCCGACAGGGTCGGCAATAACGAGGTAAAGATAACTTTCCCGCCTTGACGGAACAGGGCCAGCGCCTGTTCGAGGGTGGTGGTGCTGATGGTTTTCGAGGCCGGAATAATGAGTGTCCGGAAGGTATTGTATTGAACTTGGTTGTTCAGTCTCAGACCGGTTTCATCCACGCTACAGGACGAAGCCAGTACCTCGGGGTGTAACCATTGATAATCCTGTCCGATTTCGTTGGAGAGGATTTCGCCCACGCGGACATAGTCCAGGTAAGGAATCTTCACGCCGCCTTCGTAAGGACGGATCGGGCCGTCGAAATAGTGATCTCCCTGCATGGTGTGGATGGGGTAGAGCACGGCGACATCGGTCACGAACCGGGCGTTGTTCTGTAACATGTATTGCAACCGGGCGATAAAAGTCGTGAAATCGTACAGGCTGTCCGCATAATGGGGGTTGCGGGCCGAAAGTTCGGGTTTGAAGGTCACTTTCTGGTCATTGTACCAGGCGGCATGCGGGATGAACCAGTTTACCCCCTTGATAAACTGGTCGATGGCTACGCTGCGCAGGCTGTCCATCGACAGGTCGCCCATCAATCCGTAGGTTTCGGCCATCACCAGCGAATGGTCCCAGTTGTAGGCGGCCGAAGCTACGATTTTGTAAAATTTTTCGGCCGGACGGGTAATGGTGGGCCGGGTGGTGCCGATCTTGTCGATGCCGGGCATTTCCAGGTAGCGGAAACATTTCATCAGGTCGCCTGAAGTGCCCACCGGATTGACGATCTCTTCGTTGTCCTGATGGCCGGTGGCGATGGTGTTATGTTCCCGGCTCCAGCGGGTGATGGCCTGCGGGTAGGCTTCGGAGTAGAGGTCGCTGCGCAGGGAGAAGAGCGCATTGCGGGCTGCCTGGGTTTCGGGCCCGATGTCGTACCACAGGGCCGGATACAGCAGGGTGGGATCGCTGCCACGGCGTTCCTGGTAGATTTCGTTGAATCGGGGCGTCCAGGCCCGGGCTTGAGCCCGATAGAGGGTCACTTCGTCATAAAATGTATGGGTAATGGTCGGTCCGAAGGCCTCCGGCATGCGTTGGTAGTAGGCCTCGTGCACCATGTCGATAAAGGCTTGGGCGGCGGCCGGATCGAGGTAGTCCATGTTGGGATCGCCGTCGGTTACGCAGACGAATTGCATGACTTTCCAGGTCCCTTCGGGAGCGGTCCAACGGAGGGTGTCGCCCGAGGCTTCGCCGCTCAGGTCGATCCGTTCCTTGGTGTCGACGTTCATGGCCACCACGCCCATCAGTTTGCCTTCGGTGGGGAGCGCTTCGCAATAGGTTTCTCCGGAGGCGATCTCTTTTTCGACTTTGTCCAGGCGTTTGACGGTCAGGTCCGGATGGCGTTCCATGAAGCGCGGCGTATCGTCGCCATTGATGGCGCCGGCGCTGCCGCTCGGGAATCCGTATTCATCATAGAGGGTGACTTTGAGTCCTTTTTCGGCGGCCTTTTTCACCGAGTAGACATACAGGTCGAAATATTCGTCCGACAGGTATTTGGGGGTAAAGTCTTTGCCGAAAGGCAGGATACCGATTCCTCCGTAGCCGCTGTCGTCGTGCAGGCCGGCGATCTGTTCGTCGATGCCTTCCCGGGTGACGGGGGTGTTGTTCCAGAACCACAGGGTGTGGGGACGGAATTCAGCCGGAGGGGTTTTAAAGGCTGAAGGATCGGGCGAGGAGGTGCAGGCGCTCAGGGCGAGCAGCAGACTGATTCCTCCTGCTAAATGGTTTGGGTGTCGTAGCATAGCTTTAAAATTTGAATTTATAAAGAGGAATTTGTTACAGTATATTGTTTTCCGGACCATGGAGAAGCAAAAATAAAATTTCTTGGAGGAAAATGGAATAGAAGGGGAGATTTTTGAAAGCAGGCAGTCAAAAATAACGGGGCCCGACCATGTCGGACCCCGTGGGGGAATTATTCTTCCAGCAGATCGACTGTTCGGATTCGACCGTTGTGGGGATTGATATGCAGGGTTTTGATTTCGAAAGGAGAAAATTCGCCTTGCCACTTCGTTTGTAAGGAGGGAAACTGGATTTCGGCTGTGGTGTTCTGCCCGAAACTTTCCACACATCGAATGATCCACTCTTCGTTGGTTTCGGCCTGTTTGAGAGCGGCCATTCGGATACCTTGCCCGATTATCTGGAGGAACGATCCCTCTTTGGGACGGTTTCCGGCGTGAATTCCCTGGTAAGTTACGATGGGAGAGCCCAGAAAGAAGTCTGCCTGTCGGGGAAGATCGACCTGGCGCCAATCGCCGGCATGAGGTACGATTCGCATCCGGAATGTCTGTTCGCCTTGATCCATCCAGGGATATTCTTTGTTGGGGTCGAGTTTGTTCGGGGCGTTATGGGCGTAAACGGGACTCCGTACGATTGTGATGCGCAGGTCGTTGTCGTGGATGCTGTAGGCGTATTTGGCGTCGTTGATCACGGAGAGTCCGTAGGTTTTCGTTCCGCTTGTCCCGCTCAGATCGGCCCAGCGATGTCCGGGTTCTTCGCCTCCGTCGCGTTCTACTTCCACATAAGCGAAGGGGGCTTCAAGGGTGGCCGTGGGACTCTCCAGATCGACTGGGAAGGCAAATTTCAGGATTTTCTGTTTTTCGTGCCAATCCAGCCGTACACGGGCATCCAGAGCCCGGGTTTCGGCGTAAAGCATCCAGTCGATGGTCAGGGTCGACGCCTCGTAGGTGGTGATAACCCGAATCATGCCGCGCAGAGGTCCCTCTTCCAATACTTTGAAGCGGGCTTTCCTGAACGTGCCGATCAGTTCGTCATATCGTTGAATGCCGTGCCCCCAGGTATCTCCCGGATCGTGCAGCACCAAGGCGCGACACCCTGTCTGCCCACCGTAGAAAACTTGTCGTCCGGTCTCTTTGTCCAGAATGGCTATTTCTCCGTTATCGGAGAATGTTACGCTCAGATAACGGTTTTCGAGCCGGCGCTCGGAAACTTGCAGGTCGGTCGTGACGGGGTCCGATGCCGGTTCTCTGATGACGCGGATCTGTCGGTATCCCATCGGAGGCAGCGTGGTTCGGAAGAGCAGTTTTTTGACCGATTCGCTTTGGCTCGAGCCTATGCTCCATTGGTAGGGAATGGGGTTCCCCTGATCGTCGAGAGGTCGGGCTTCCTCTTTGATGTTCAGATCGTACTCCACGTCGCAACGGGCCTCCCGGGGCTGTGGATTGAAAACGACCAAATACTCTGATTCGGGGTCTTCCGAGGCGATCTGCCATTCCAGTTTTTGCAGAGCCAGCGAACGGCTTTGGTCTGCCACTTCGAGGGCGTATCCATAGCCTTGACGGGCCACATCGGAATGTTCGGCCTGGGACGAGCCGGCCAGACTGTCGTGGAATTGCAGGAAGAGTACCTTATGCCAGGCTTGGGTGAATGCGTCTTTGGGGTAACGGGCACCCCAGGCGGCCGACCCGATGGCAGTGATGGCTTCGGCAAGGGTTAATGCGGTTTCGGCCTGTCGATTTCCTTTTTTGATGGCGCTTTCCACGCTGTAACATCCTACGGCATGATTGTGCAGGTTGCCTTTGACGACCGGCAGTGGCAGATCTGTTTCTTGTTCGATGGCGTCGAAGTATCGGTCCGGGGTGCTGTAAATCAGGGTGGGGGCACCGGTCTGTTGGCGTATTTCGGCGATTTGTTGGAAATTTTTTTTGACCGGACCGCCTCCGTGGTCTCCGGCCCCGTAAAAGGCCATCAGGGTATGAGTAGGTTGTTTCCCAAATTCCCGGATGATTCGTTCGAGCCGCTCCTGGATGTCTCTGGAGTTGCTGTATCCGATTTGGATGCGATAGCTCAGCAAACGGCTTCCGTCGGGGCCTTCCCACCAGAACAGATCGGACGGAAGTTTCTTTTCATGGTCCATAGGACGCATGAATACGTAACGGTTCATGCCTTGTCGGCGTAGGATTTGCGGCAGGCATTGGCTGTGACCGAAGGAATCGGGCAGAAAAGCCGTTCGGGCGCGGCGTCCTACCAGTCGTTCCAGTTCTCGTTGTCCGTAGAGCCCCTGACGGACGAGAGCTTCACCGCAGGGCAGGTTGACGTCGGGTTCGATCCACCAGCCGCCCACGACTTCCCAACGTCCTTCGTTGATCCGTTGGCGGATCTGGCGGAACAGGTCGGGGTCGTTTTCGGCGACCCATCGGTAAAACAGTGCCGAGCTGGCCGTGAACCTGAATTCCGGATTTTCGTTCATGCGGTCCAGGGCGGCACAGAAGGTGCTCATGACGACCGAGAGACCCTCTCTCCACGACCACAGCCAAACCGGATCGATGTGACCGTGTCCGATCAGGTGGAAAGTGTACAGGTGGGCTTCCGGAGCCCATTGGGCGATTGTTTTGCGCTCTTCGGCCCACAGGTCGGCCCAGGGAACGAGGCTCATGGCGGCCATACCCAACAGGGAGCGTTCCAGAAACGTGCGGCGCGATATTTTGGAAGATTCCATCCGGATTCTTGTTGCTAAGGGAAATTTAACGGTAGCGGTCGATTGCTTCGACCAGGGCTTGGACGTTTTCGAAAGGAGCGTCGTTTTCGATTTCGACATAGAAAATGGCACCCCCTCCGATGGTGTGGTAACGATCGGCCATTCGATGGATATAGTCGTCGATTTCGTGCGGGGTGCCCAACGGAATGAGCCGTTGGCGGTCGGGGTGAATGTATATGGCGACCCGATGGTCGATGCATTTTTGCAGGAAGGTGTCGTCTCGGTCGTATAGGTTCAGTTGAGGCCACAGGCCCCGGATGCCCATGTCGAGAAATTCGTCCAGCAGTTCACCCATGTATCCGCAGCAGTGCAAAAAGATCAGTCCGCCGTGTTGTTTGACCCGGTCGAACAGTTTCTCGTAACGGGGACGGTAGATTTTACGAAAGAGTGCGGGGTCGATCAGGGGACATTTCTGCATGCCCCAGTCGTCTCCGAAAACGAAAACATCTGTTCCCAATGCGGCGTAGTAGTCGATGGCCTGGAGCCAATATTCGACGATCCGGTCCAGAAAAGCGAGCAGATCGGGGTTTTCGCTGGCCAGATCCATCAACAGTTCGTCGAAGGGGCGCAGGGCGTGCAGCTTTTCGAAAATGGAGACCCATCCGTTGAAGAGGAAATAGTGGGGATGCAGCTCGGCAGCTCGGCGTTGAGCTTCGAGAAACTCCGGCGATCCGGGAGCGGGCAAAGGGGGGAATCGGTAAGATTCGAGGCCTTGTTTCCAGCTTTCGAACGGGTAGTATTTGGGGTGTCCCGTGATACCGTAGATACGGTATTCCCAGGCGGTTCCCCACTCATCGGTCAGAATTTGGTGATAGTCGCCATTGGGTTCGAAGGCTTCGGGTCCCAAGACGGGGAGTTTATCGAACGTAATCGGATTGTCGGGCGGGTATTGATTGAACAGGTCGATCAGTTTTTGCCCATGAACATAGAGTCCGGCCGGTGAGCCGTGGTAAACGAGCGGAATTCGGTCTGGCTGGCGAAATTCAAAGGCATCCTGCATGCGTCGGCGAGATGCTCCGATGAAATCGTTCATGGCAGGACGAGGAATTAGCGCAGTTTATGAAACAGGGAGAACAGGTAGAGCCAGACCAGAGCCAGCAAAGCCATGGCTGCCCATTGATCGAGGCTGTCGGATACCACTCCTAAAATGGGCGGCAGGATGGCTCCACCGAACACGCCCATAATCAGCAGCGAAGAGATTTCGTTGGCCTGGTCGCTGCGGTATTGGAGGGCATAGGAGAAGATGATGGAGAAGAGGTTGGCATACCCCAGTCCGAACAGAATCACTCCCGCCAGGATCGCCCACAGATTTCCAAAGAGTAGGGTGATGACCAACCCGCCCAAAGCCAATATGACGCTCCAGATGAAGAAGTGCCGGGCAGAGAGACGTAACAATAACAGAGCCCCGAGGAAGGCTCCGGCTGTTCGGGAGAAGAAATAGAGGCTGTTGCCGAGTCCGGCTTCGTTGATTTCCAGGGAGCAGCGTTCCATCAGGTATTTGGGCAGGGTGATGTTCATGCCCACATCGGCGCCGACTAGAACCGTGATGCCCAGAAACAGCAAGAGAATATAGCGGTCTTTCAGGAGACCGAGGATCGACCCGATGGAAGAGTTTTTGCTTTCCGGTTGTGTCTCGGCGATGGGGGTGCAGGCCAGCCAGACGGTAGCCAGCAGGGAGAGCAGCCCGTAGATCGGGAAGATCATTTTCCAGCCCAGGAAACTGCCGACCACGGCAGCCGTAAGGATCGGGCCCAGGAACGAACAGATGGCTTTAACAAATTGTCCCAAGGTCAGGGTGCTGGTCAATCGATCCGGGGAGACGACATTGCTGACTAAGGGGTTGAGAGCGACCTGCAGCAGGGTGTTGCCGATCCCCAACAGGGCAAAAGCGACCAGCATGAATCCGAAATCGTATCGGATCAGGGGAAGCACCAGGGCGACCACTTGTATGATAAAACTGAGGAGAACGGTTTTTTTGCGGCCGATTCGGTTCATCAACATTCCGGTGGGGACGGATAGAAACAGAAACCAGATGAATCCGAAGAAGGGGATGGTATTGACGATCGAGTCGCTTAATTGAAAGTCGAGTTTAATGTGGCTGATGGCGATCCCGATCACATCGACGAATCCCATGATGAAAAAGCCGAACATCAGGGGAAGCAGTTTCCAGGTCTGAGATTTCATGGTAAAGATTCGGGTTAGGTTAATAGTGGGTTCAATGGCTCAATATGAATTTAAAATTATATAAAAAAAAAGGATTTTCCCAAACCGAGAGGAGGGATGTAGACAAAGGAGGTTTATGAAGTTGCGAAGGTGATGGGGGATGAAAACAGAAAAGGGAGATCGGGTTCATATAATGCAATATTATATCCAATTTATTTTATATATAATTTGGTTTTAATAGTTTATATTGTTGATTTTTAGTTGCAGTTACTTAATGAATATAAAATATTAATTTGTATTTTATAAAATTATTTCTATCTTAAAGGTACGATTGTTCCACTTAAAATTCGAAGGCATATGAAAAAGATGTTTTTTTGTCTGGTTATCAGTGCCGCTATGTTCTCGGCATGTACCAAGGAGATGGAGGATATACCTCTTGCTTCGGAGCCTATGACGACTAAAGCGACATTGGCCGAGGTTAATATTTATTTTTCGGCAGGTTCTCACAATTTTCAATCGCCGGATGGCCCACAACCTCCTGGTGAGCCAGAATATCCTGAAGATCCAGATTCTTTTATTGCCCCTTCCTTGCAGTTCCATTGTCCGGAAGCCCGGCTTTATGACATCCAGGAAATAGAAGTGTATGTGCATGATGTACAGTTGTATTCTCTATCTGCCGGAGGGTTGGTATCCAGTTTTCAGCCGTCTGTTTCGGTCTTGATGATTGAGCCGGATCCGGGTTATTCCGAAGTGGTCCCGGCTTCGTTGACACTTTCTTCGTATGTCAATGTAGATGAGATAATTATTCGTTCGAATCATCCGGGTCGGTATATGTATAATTGTTTTGTTCATGGAATTCAGACTTCTTGGACGCCCAATCCGGGGCCTGATCCTGATCCCGATCCCGATCCATGGCCTGACCCCGATCCAGGAGATACGATTTTGATGTTTAGGGCGCCGATGCTGCTTTAATTGGAGCGGAGGAGCGTTCGGCTACTTGTTGAGGAACGTGGGATATTGAAACGTTGGAGGAGAAAGCTTGGGGTGTGAACATGAATTAAAAAACCCCCTTGACGATTTGATCAAGGGGGTTTTCAGTTGACCCACTAGGACTCGAACCTAGAATGACAGATCCAGAATCTGTAGTGTTGCCATTACACCATGGGTCAATATGTGTTTGACGATGCAAAAGTAATCAAAAAAGTTTTTTTGACGAAGGAGTTATCAAAAAATCTTTTAAATAAAATGGCTCAAAATAGGCAATATCCTCAAAATGAGCATTTTTAAATGCGTCAAATGCAGGCTTGATCAGCCCTCGTGCCGAAGGAATGACCTCTACATAGTGCACATGAGGCTCTGTAAAGAGTGTTTTGCTCTTGGCGGCACCGTTTCCGAACAACACCAATGGATGATCCGAGTTGCGTTGCGGCAGAAAACTTTCGGAGGTCAGCACATGGGCTTCGGCTTCGGAAAGCGGGCGGGCCTGTTCGTCGAACAATTGGCAATACACCTCCATACGGCGGGCGTCGATCATGGGCAGAAGAATGCTCCCCTGTATCTCTTCCAGGTCGAGCACTCCGGCTTCGTAATCTTCCAGGGCAACGCGACAAAGCGCTTCCAGGCTTCCGATGGCAATCAGCGGAATCTGTGCTCCGTAGCAAAGTCCTTTGGCCAGAGCCGTGCAGATACGCAACCCGGTGTAGGATCCGGGTCCCTTGCCGATGGCGATGGCATCCAGGTCGGTGGCGTCCAGATCGTTTTCGCGCAGAATTTCGTCCACATACACCGCCAGATTGCGGGCATGTTCACGACCTTCGGTGTTTTCGCGTAACGAGACGAGTTTGCCGTTTTCTCCCAGAGCTACGGAACCGACATCCGTTCCGGCTTCTATGCAAAGTATACGTGCCATAATGCAAGATTGCTTCGAGGTGGCAAGTTACGCAAAATTGCGGACATTGTCGCCTTTTGATCGGTTTTCTTTCGATCGGAACGGGTCTTTGTTCAGGAAGGCTTTGTGGACGGGGAGGTGGGGCCTTGGGGATTTTGGTTATCTTTGCGGAGGACCTTAATGTTTTTTCGATGAAAAAAAATGCGCCTGTACACAAGTTGTTGTTCGTTTGTTTGGGGAATATTTGCCGGTCGGCGGCGGCTGAGGGGGTGATGAAAAGTTTGGTCGAACGGGCCGGGCAGGCCGATCGTTTCGAAATCGATTCGGCCGGAACCTATGGGGGACATGCCGGAGAGAGTGCCGATCCTCGCATGCAACGTGCGGCAGGGAAACGAGGCTATCGTTTGACGAGTCGTTCGCGTCGTATCCGGCTCGATGACTTCGAACATTTCGATCGGATTATCGTCATGGACGATGGCAACTATGAGAGTGTACACCGTATGGCGCCCGATTCGGAAAGTGTTCAGAAAATCTATCGGATGGTGGAATTTTGTCGGCACCATCGGGCGACGTATGTGCCCGATCCTTATTACGAGGGGGCGGAAGGTTTTGAGATTGTATTGGACCTTTTGGAAGATGCCTGTGAGGGTCTTTATGAGGATCTGATGCAGGAAGAGGGGACCAAAACGTCTCATTGAGGGTTTTCGGGAGAATCGTTTCCGGGACGCGTTAACGACCGGGAGGTTGTGAAAAAGAAGCCCCGGGTTATTTAATTGGGAAGGGTCGTCGGAAGAGGCTGTCGCTTTCCATAAAGACAGAAAATGATGGTAGAATTGCATGAAAGGGCCGTCGCGAAATTGATTCGTAATGGATTTGAAGTGTTTCCCGTAGCGGATGCGCAGGCTGCGGGAGAACTGATTCGTCAGCAAATTGAGGCATTACAACCCGAGAGCATCTCTTTCGGCGACTCGATGACGCTTTATGCCACGGGGATCGTCGATTGGTTGCGGCAACAGCGCCCTTATCCTTTGATCGATACGTTTGAAAAGGGCGTTCGTTTTCGGGAACTGATCGAACGTCGGCGTCAGGCGTTGTTATCGCATACTTTTTTAACCGGGGTGAATGCGATCAGTGCTTCGGACGGGTCGTTGCATTGGCTGGATATGATCGGGAATCGCATTGCTCCGATTGCTTTCGGGCCGCGTCATGTTATTTTGGTGGCGGGAGTCAATAAGATTGTGGAAACCCCTGAGGAGGCATATCGTCGGATCCGGGAAGTGGCGGCTCCGCAGAATGTGGCCCGACATGAAGGGATGAAGACTCCTTGCTCCGTGACGGGTCGTTGCAGTGATTGTGCATCGCCGGATCGGATTTGTAACGAACGATTGATTTTACACAAATGCCATCCGAAGGGTCGGATTTCCTTGGTGCTGATCGATCAGTCGTTGGGATTATAAAAAAGTGTCGTATTGCGGACTGTTTTTTGCAAAAGACGATAATAAAATGCCTTGATTTTCGGTTCTTTATAAAGAGCAATACCTTTTTGCTGGAATCTTTGTCTTATTCAATTTTGTCGTGATGCAAAAAGCGATACTTCTTCTTCTGATGGTGGCATGGACTACCTTATCGTATGCCCAAGAGGCCAGATATCAACTTTCCAGCCATATTCTGGACATTACCCGGGGAACCCCTGCAGCCGGTGTTACCATCCGCCTTTCCCAAATGACTGCCGATGGAGAGTGGATTCCGATCGACGAAAAGAGAACGGATTCGAAAGGGCGCATTTCCGATTTCCTGAAAGAAGAACCGGGCGTCGATCATCGGGGCATTTATAAATTGACCTATTTTACTCAACCCTATTTCGAACAACAGGGAGCAGAGAGTTTTTATCCTTTCATCGAGGTGGTTTTTGAGCTGAAAGACGACAGCCATTATCACGTTCCTATTACGCTCAGTCCTTTTGGATACGCCACCTACCGGGGGAATTAGATCCGTTCCCTGCGCTTTTTTTGAGGGGACACCTTCTTTTTACCAACGCTTTCGGCTTTTTTAGAGTCGGGGGCGGTGGTTTTGCGGTTCAGCGTCGGTTTCCAATTTGATGGTGGGGTCTTATTTTCTGCCACTGAACCTCGAAGTTCTTGTTTCTTCCGGTTTTCAGACGTACCTTTCGAAAAAATCAGGAATCTATGTTTCGGAAACTCGTTGCCATTGAACCGGTCAATCTGAATGCCGCCGCCGAACGACAGTTGCATTCCTTGGCGGAAGAAGTGATTTTATATCCGGATGTTCCACTGAACGACGATCAGGTTGCTGCCCGAATCGGGGATGCGGACGGTGTGTTGGTCAGCTATACCTCACGAACCACCCGTCAGGCTCTCGAGCGCTGTCCCAACGTACGATATATCGGTATGTGCTGCTCGCTCTACTCTCCGGAAAGCGCCAACGTCGATATTCGATATGCTCAAGAACGCGGTATTACCGTCACCGGAATTCGTGATTATGGAGACGAAGGTGTTGTGGAGTATGTGATCAGCGAACTGGTGCGCTGTCTGCACGGATACGGTCAGGCTCCCTGGTCCGGATTTGCCCGTGAAATCACCGGATTGAAGGTCGGTATCGTGGGGCTGGGCACCTCGGGAGGAATGATTGCCGATGCCCTGCGTTTTTTAGGGGCCGACATCGTCTATTTCGCCCGCAGTGAAAAACCGGCCGCCACGGCCAAAGGATATCGTTTCCTTCCCCTCATCGAGTTGCTGAGCCAAAGCGAAGTCGTTTTTTGCTGCCTGAACCGCAATACGGTTCTCCTCCATGAAGCCGAATTCGACTGTTTCGGAACGCCTAAGATTTTGTTTAATACCGGATTGTCTCCTGCCTGGGACGAAGAACCCTTCCTGAAGTGGCTGGAGAAAGGCAATCTCTGTTTCTGCGACACCGTAGGCGCTTTGGGGGGTGATCACCTGTTATCTCATCCTCAGGTGCGTTGTATGACTGGCCGATCGAGTGGCTGGACGTTGCAGGCCATCGATCGACTGAGCGAAAAAGTATTGGCTAACTTATCAGAATACGATCGGGGAAACAATATTCCGTAAGGTGCTGACCACCGACCATCCGGCAATCTCCGGAGTCGCGCTGTAAACGTCGACCACCGCATGTACCTGATCGTTTTTGATTTCGACCCGCTGGGTGTCGCCTTCATAATCGGGGATGGCCTGCATGGTCACCTGCATTTTTTCCGGTCCGACCGATGCCAGTGACGTAGCTACCGATACATTCAACCCCGTTGGAAAAACCGAAATGGCTTCTCGGGCCGTACCGGAAAAGACAATTTTCGTTTCTTTTTCCATGGCCGGATCATAGTGTGGGGTATGACGAAGAGCCTTCGTTCCCTTTTTATTCAAAAAGCAGGCCGAAGCATTCCCCATCAGGGTTGCGGTACGCAGCACATCGAAGCCTCCCGTTGCTCCCGAAGCGATATAAACCCTTGTCCCGTTTTGACGAGCGGTCTCGATGACCTGTTCATAAAAAGCCGTATCGGCAAAAGCTCCGATAGACAATGTTACGATATTTGTTCCGTTTTTCAGAGCCGGGACAGCCAACTCCTTCATGGCTGCCGGAGAAGCCGTTTCGATCAGATAATCAGGCTTCAGAGCCAAAAGTTCTGTTAACGAAGTGCAGGCTTTGCAAGCCTGACCGTATGACTGCAAGCGGGCAGCCAAAGCCTCAGCTTTTGCAGTTGTCCGGGAATAAGTCCCTATCCATTCATATTCGGACAGCAGTCCTTTTTCAGCGGCATCGGCGATAATCCCTGCCAACCGTCCGCAACCTACAATAACCAGTTTTTTCATACAAACAAAGATGGGTATTTTTCCCCGAAACAGCAACTTCTGACGCTTTAATTCGCTTTTATCCCTATTATTCGATCCTTTTTGGGCCGCACTCTGACCCAGATTTTCTTTCTGAAGCTTGCTTTCCCTCATGCCGTATTTGGCGCGGATGAAGACATGGCGGCCGAATCTCCGGCAAGGGGCTATGACTCAGAAATGCAGGATTGTTTGGAAAAACGGAAATTCCGTTTTACTTTTGCACCCGGAGAGATGGCAGAGTGGTCGATTGCGGCGGTCTTGAAAACCGTTGAGCTGCGAGGCTCCGGGGGTTCGAATCCCCCTCTCTCCGCCACGTTGAAAGCCAAGAGGCGACAACGATAGGTCAAATCCTGCAGGATCAAATACTTGCAGGATTTTTTCTTTTTTGGGGTATCGTCAAAACCAGCGCGGAAAAGGCTCTGAAACAGGTAGCAGAGTTACCAAATCGTTACCTGAAGACCTTACACCCGATCAGGTAACGATTTGTCCGGAATTGTCTTACTTACAGCCGAATATGGCTAAGAGAATCTATCGAGACAAAAAACGGAGTCAGTAATTTTGTAAACAAATTAGTTACCTATGAAAAGCACATTCAAAATTTTCTTCTACCTGAAGAAGACTACCCCCCGTACAAATGGCTGCGTGCCCATTATGGGACGTATTACCATCGACGGCAAGTTCGTCCAGTTTTCGACTAAGTTGGAGATTTCTCCGGCGCTGTGGAACCAGCGAACCCAACGGGCGAATATCGCAAAAGGCAGCTCTGCCGAAGCCACGGATATCAACGAACGGCTCACCTACATCACGTCCCGGATGCTGGAACTCTACCGGGAACTACAGGAACAGGACCTCTATGTCACCGCCGAAAAGGTGAAGAATGCCTTTATGGGCCATACGATCCGCGAGCATACTCTACTCTCGTTGTTCCGGCAGCACCTCGACAACCTCGAAAAAGTCAAGGGCGTAACCATCAGTCCGGCTACCGTGCAAAAGTATGACCGGGCCTATCGTCATTTGGCCGAATTCCTCAAAGCCGAATACCGCGTTTCGGATATCGCCTTGTGTGAAATCAACCATATGTTCATCACCGACTGGGAGCGTTATCTGCGCACGAAGTGTAATTGCGGGGCCAATACCACGGCCAAGTTCATGCAGAGTTTCCGGATGATCGTTCTGATGGCCCGCAACAACGGGTGGCTTATAGGCGATCCTTTCGCCCACTATAAGATCAAGCTCGAAAAGGTGGACCGAGGCTATCTTACCAAAGAGGAGATACGACGTATAGCAGAAAAAGAGTTTGTTTGCAAACGGCTCGAACAGGTTCGGGATATTTTCCTCTTTTCCTGCTTCACGGGTCTTGCATATATCGATGCCAAAGCCCTGACCGAAGACGATATCCGACCGGGGTTCGACGACCGGTTGTGGATCATGACCAAACGGGTCAAGACAAATACCGACGTGCGCGTGCCACTCTTGGACTTTCCGTTGTCGATTCTGCAAAAGTACAAAGGCAAGCAAGCCTTTAAGCGCGTTCTTCCGGTCTTGAGCAACCAGAAGATGAACGCCTATTTGAAAGAGATCGCCGACGTGTGTGGCATACAGAAAAACTTGACCTTCCATCTTGCCAGGCACACTTTCGCAACTACTATTACCCTTTCCAATGGCGTACCGATCGAGACGGTCAGCAAAATGCTCGGGCATACCAATATCGAAACTACGCAGATCTATGCCCGTGTCGTCAACGAGAAGATGAGCCATGATATGAATAACTTGGCTACTAAGTTAGGGAATATGCAGATAGCAAGGGGATAAATACTTTTCTTTTTTACGACATGATTTTCATGATGTCGAATTCGACGCGATTTCCTTTTTGCATGGAAAACCCGTCATGGTATTTTTCCATAAGAGAAATGAACGATCCGTATTGTTTGCCGAAGGATAGGCCCTGATCGTAAATGGGATTATGGAATTGCGTATCTTCGTGAAATTAAGAATACAAAGGAATTATGGATACTAAACACGCCACCAAAATATTCGAGGACAAGAAAGTACGTTCGGTCTGGGATGCCGAAGCTGAGAAATGGTATATCTCGATCGTCGATGTAGTCGGAGTGCTGGCAGAAAGTGTGGACGCAACAGTCTATTGGCGTAAACACAAACAACGGCTCAAAGCCGAAGGGAACGAAACCGTGACAATTTGTCACGGTTTGAAAATGCAGGCCGCTGACGAGAAAATGTGCATGACCGATATAGCTGACGTAAAGCAACTTTTCGACGTATCCGTTCCGCCAGGTGAACATTCCAAGCAATTTTTCCGGTACCTCTTTTAATGAACTCTTCGGAAATTCCGAAAAGTTGAAATTTTCTACATTCCATCCGTAGTCATTTACATTCCTGTCCTAAAACAGAGCGTAATGGCCGGCCGATTTCCTCTATTTGGCAAAATATTCAACTCTATGACGGGTTATGTCTGCCGTTTTTCCGGATACGGCATCGACCGACACCATCATCCGATGCCGGTAATAATCGAAAACAGCGGTATTCGTGACGAATACTGTTTACAGTAACAAACATATAACTGCAGTAAACGGTCCGCTTAAAAAGACGACGCAAAACATAAAACTTTTTGCGTCGTCTTTATTATTACACTCTGATTTACGGCTTCTTTACCGGGGTTCTCTTTCAGAACCTTTCGACCTTATCGAATCCATTTCGCTTTCTTTTATCGTCAATACCCCGACTGGCCAACTTTTGTTTTACCAGAGCAATCGGAATTCAGCTTATTGGGCTGTTCTTCTTGCTCTTTTTTCGTAGCTCTACGCGGTTAGTGTCCTGTTGACTGATCATCCCCGCCCGGTTGCGGCTCCCAAGGCATAGGTTCGACCGTATCGTCCGTTTGAGGACAGCGGTCGATTCCCTCGTCAATATCTTCCCACAGCGTGCATCCGCTCATCATCATGCCTGAGAGTGCCGCCAGTACCAGCAAAAATATCTTTCCTTTCATGCGACTATCGTGATTTAATCAGTTCGTTCAGCTCGGGATCGAGCCCTGCCCGGTATTCCAGATTCGGGTCGAGAGCGCATGCCCGGGCGAAGACTTCGAGGGCTTCGTCTTTTCTTCCCAGCCGGGCCAGTGCAATGGCCTGCAGGTAAAGCGTGCGACCATTCTCGGGAAGTCCGTACAACATACCGAGCGCCCGTTCGTCCTCGCCCAGCGAGAGCAGAGCGATGG
>Ga0192261_1029_pt1 | contig 35143 bp, 25 predicted proteins | sample Koala_Koa23_G3_FD_131283 | JGI IMG/M metagenome (GOLD analysis project Ga0192261, IMG submission 131283) | Enriched cells from koala feces incubated with labeled cellulose particles, San Francisco Zoo, California, United States - Koala_Koa2-3_G3 ... | reverse complement strand
GGAATTTTCCCGACTGGCCGGAGGGCGGGTCGAAGTTTTCAGGATATTGTTCAATCTTGCCCATGTCTACCTTGACGAGGCTTTCTATGAGCTCCTGCGCGGCGATGGCCTTTTTAAGGTCGTAGTTGATGCAGAGGAAGGCGATGGTTTTTTCGTTCTCGTCGCGGATGAAGATGCAGCTGCATTTGATAAGTTCGCCGCGGTTGTTCTTCGCGAGATAGTTGTAGATGCCGTCCTTGTTCTGGTACTCCTCGGATTGGAGCATGAAAAGGCCGAAGTCGGTCATCGGGCCGCCCTCGCTCCGTCCCGTGACGTAACCGTTTTCGCAGAGGACGAGAGAGTGCTCCGGCATTGAGACGTCATGAAGGTTGACCTCGTAATCTTTGCCGAGTATCTTCGCTAGTCCGCGTACGACGGGGATGAGGATCTTTAATCTAGGGTTTATTTTTTGCGGGGCCGTCATCACAGTCACCTCCATGCTGTGGATTATTGTACACTAATTTGCGCGGCAAATAAACAAAAAATTGATACGCCGGCAAAAAGATAACCGGAAGAGCGGCAGGCTCCTCCGGCTGTTCTCTCTGTCGTATCGGAATTTGTTTAGAGGACTTTCGCCAGCCGTTTGATGCCCTCGCGGATGGTCTCAGGCGTGGAGTTAGTGTAGTTGAGCCTGAAGGTATTGACGTTCGTCTTGCCGGCATAAAAGGGGTCTCCGGGGACGAAGGCGACCTTCTTTTCCATTGCCTTATGGAAGAGGTCGAGCGACGACTGTCCCTCGGGGAGCATCACCCAGATGAACATGCCGCCCTCCGGCTCGGTGTATTTCACATGGGCGGGGAAGTATTCCTTCATCGCCGCGAGCATCGCCTCGGCCTGTCCTTTATAGAGGGCGATGATCTTGTCCACATGCTTCTGGTATTCGTTGTGCGCGAGGTAATCGGCGATCATGTACTGCGAGAAGATGTTGGTGTGAAGGTCGCTTGACTGCTTGGCCGTCACAAGATGGTTCATGAGCTCCTTATCCTGCGTGATGATGAAGCCGAGGCGCATGCCGGGCGTGACGGTTTTGGAGAAGGTCCCGAGCAGCACGCTGTGAGGCAGCTTGCCGGCGCCGATGTAGGGGAGTTTTTCTCCTTTGAAGCGCAGCTCGCCGTAGGGGTCGTCCTCGACGAGCACCGTGTCGTACCTGTCGAAGAGCGCGCAGACGGCCTCGCGGCGCTCCTTTGAATAGGTGAGCCCTGTTGGGTTCTGGAAGTTGGGCACTACGTAGGCGAACTTCACTCGTTCTTTCTTGAGAGCCTCTTCGAGTTTTTCAAGGTCGAGGCCGTCGTCTTCCAGCGTGACCGGCAGGAATTCCGGCTCGAACATGCAGAAGGCCTGAATGGCTCCGAGGTATCCAGGTTCTTCGATGATGACGCGGTCGCCTTTATTGAGCAGCGTCTTTGCGATGAGGTCGAGCGCCTGCTGTGAGCCTGTCGTGATGAGGACGTCTTCGGGCGTGATATTCAGACCGAAATTTTTGTTATACTTGTCCGCTACAAACTGGCGCAGCGGCAGATGTCCCTCCGTGGTCGAATATTGAAAAACTTTGCCGCCCTCATTGTCGATGATACGGCAGGCGGACTCCTTTAACGCCTCTTCCGGGAAGGATATCGGGTTTGGCAGGCCGCCGGCGAAAGAGATTACGGACGGGTCCTGCGTTACCTTCAATATATCCCGGATGAACGAGGAGGGGGTGGATAAAATTCTGTCTGAATAGCGCATGGTGTGATCACTCCTTGGTAAAGATCTTTTCTTATTTCTAACGCAAACCGCCGGCTGCCGTGTTGTCTGCCGTCAGCCGGCGGGATATGCCTCTGTTTTGATGAAAGATGCGCCCTAGTTGGCGGCTTCGGCCCGTTTTGCCTGGATCTCGTCGGCGATATCAGAGAATACGGCGAGCGCCTTGCTGAAGTCGAGGCGGCCAAGCCCGACGCGGAAGTGGTTGGTGTCGAGACCGAAGGCGCGTTCTCCGATTATGAGCAGCTTTTTCTCGGTCATGGCCCGTTCGCACATCTCCGTCACGTCGTATGGCGGCAGCAGGCGCGGGAAGGCGGTAGAACCGCCGTTGGGCTGTATCCACTGGAAGAGGTCACGGTGTTTCTTGAAGAAAGCTTCGGCCATACCGAGGTTCTCAAGGACTATCTTGTGGTTGCGCTGGAGCAGGTCGGGTGCGTTCCTCATCGCGATCGTCGCGAGTATTTCGCCCGGGGCGTTGTTGCAGTATGTGGTGTAGTCCTTATATCCGGCGCACTCTTCGATAAGCTGACGGTTCTTGGAGGCGAGCCAGCCCATGCGCGTGCCGGGCAGCCCGTACTTGTTGAGGCCGCCGATGACCGTCGCGCGCGGATAGATGTCCGCGAGGGAGGGAAGTGCCGCCGCGGGATCGTGCTCCATGCCGCGGTAGGTCTCTTCGTTGAAGACCCAGGTGCCCATGCGGTCCGCGAGGTTAAGTATCCTGTCGAGCTCAGTGCGCACGGGGATGTATCCGGTCGGGTTGTTGGGGATGTTCATTATAAGCAGCTTTGTCTTCGGCGAGATGTTCTCGGCGAGGAAGTTCACATCGAGGCGCCAGCCCCAGCTCGTAACCTCCAGCGGCCACTTTATCACCTTGCAGCCGAGCGTGCGCGGCAGCTCGTAGAGCGAGGGGAGCGTCGGGTGCATGACGATCACTTCGTCGCCCGGCTCCAGCATGTTGTTCATGAAGATGAAGATACCCTCTTCGGGGGTGAGCTCCAGGATGTCGGAGGGGCGGAGAGAGGTGTAGCGTTTGGCGATCGCCTCACGCAGGGGAGCGAAGCCCGCCGGTCTCGTGTATCCCAGGCTCAGATTGTCCCAGAGTTTCTTGCATTCCGGGTCGGCCATATCCAATATTTCTTTCATTGAGCAGCTTTCGCAGGAAGACTGGCTCAACGTATATTTTGCCTGTTCCGCATACCGGGCGAATAGTCTTTCGAGCTTGAATGCTTTAATTCTCATTAAAGTTTCCCCTTTCGTCTATAGTTCTCGGTGGAGTTTTGTAAACCTTAACGTACCTATTCTTATTTATACAGTATAACCTTTTTTTAAAAAGCTGTAATCCCTCTCACCGATTATTATTCGGCAAATCTTATCTTGATTTATAATATAATAATGCGGTTCTTCAAATGGCTGAAAAGTTTAGGAGAATTATTAGAAAAATATCACGAAAATAGAGGTGTATAGAGGAAAAAACCTTGTTATTACGAGATTAATTGGTTGTTTTGTAAATGACGCTTGAAATATTTTTAAATATATATTGCAATCTGATATATCTGTGCTACAATTAGCCTAGGGGGAGGAGAATATCCTATGACGTGCGAATCGCAATTTACATTAAAGTCGCTCAGAGAACAGGTTTACGATTATCTCCGCATTCAGATGAATGAGGGAAAGATTCGTGCGGGCGCTTTTCTGAACCTCAACGATATCAGCAGGGAGCTGGGCATGAGCCGGACGCCGCTGCGCGACGCGCTTTTTCAGCTTGAATCCGAAGGGTTTATTACTATATTCCCGCGGCGCGGAGTCGTGGTAAACGCGCTGACCTGAAAAGATACGCAATATCTATGAGATGCTGGGAGCCCTTGAGTCCGCGGTGATCGTCCTCGTGGCGGTCCGTTTCCGCGACAGCGACGCCGACCTGATGGAGAGATATAACCAGCAGATGGGCAAGGCGCTCGACCAGAACAATTTTTCCGTCTTTTACGACGCGAACCTTAAGTTCCACAACGTGTACCTTGAAATGTCGGACAACGCCGAGATGCTCCATTCAATTAAGATACACCCTCTACGATTTTCCGCGCAACAAGACCTTTGTTAAGGAGTGGGAGCTTCACTCCCTTGAGGAACACAAAACGATGATCGAGATGCTGCGGAACCATGACTTCAACAGCGCCGCGGATTATATCCGCGATGTGCATTGGTCGTTCTCCGTGCAGGAACGCTTTATACGTAAATATTATTTTGCCAAACATCTCGACCTTGACCTATCCGAGGAGGGGAACGGCGCAGTTGAGTAAGACGGGAATCATCTTTGACATAAAAAAATATTCGATACACGACGGCCCCGGTACGCGCACGACGGTACATCTCAAGGGATGCCCGCTGGCCTGCTGGTGGTGCCATAATCCGGAGAGCCAGTCGGTGGCGCCGGTGGTGCTTTTCCGCGGTGAGAAGTGCATCGGCTGCGGCTCCTGCGTCAAGAGCTGCCACAACGGCGCGATCTCCGTGCGGGGCGGGACCCTCGTGACGGACGACGGCCTCTGCGACGGCTGCGGCAAATGTTGCGAGGTCTGTCCGCCCGAAGCGCGCGAGCTCTGCGGCAGACACTATACCGTCGACGAACTGATGACGCAGCTCCACAAGGACGAGATATTCTTCCGCGACGGAGGCGGCGTGACCTTCTCCGGAGGCGAGCCCTTCATGCAGCCGGAGTTCCTCTTTGAGGCGCTGGATGCCTGCGGCCGGGCCGGTTATCACCGGACGCTCGACACCTGCGGCTTCGTGAGCAAAAGCGTTATCACGGATTCGGTGAAGCGCGCGGATCTTTACCTCTACGACGTGAAGCATATGGATCCGGAAAAACATAAGGAATACACCGGCGTGGACAACGTCGTGATCCTTGAGAATCTGCGGGCGATATCGGAGGCCGGCGCGAAGATCAACATCCGCGTCCCCTTTATGCCGGGGCTCAACAGCGGCGACGAAAACATGCACGCCCTCGGCAGATTCGTCCAGCCCCTCAAGGGAATCACGGGCGTCAACATCCTGCCCTACCACACGGTGGCGAAGGGCAAGCACGATCGCTGGCACATGGAATATAAGCTCAGCGACCTGCTGCCGCCTACAGAGAACCAGACGCGCCACGCGGCCGGTATCCTCGAGGGGTACGGCCTAAAGGTACATATCGGCGGATAACCGCCAGCGGCGGTATAAGATAAAACGGCAATAAAAGGCTCCAGCGCTTAGAGGAACGAACTTATTTCATATTGACAACGGGAGGTAATAGATCATGAACGAAAGAATCCAGCGTCTGCGTGACGAAAGCTTTGACACACATCCTTCGATCGACATCGAAAGGGCCCTGCTTGAGACCGAATTTTACCGCGAGAACGAGGGCAAGCTCCCAATGCCTGTGCTGCGCGCGGCTAACTTCAAGCACATCTGCGAAAACAAGACGATATACATCGGCCCCGAAGAGCTCATCGTCGGAGAGCGCGGCCCCAAACCGAAGGCCGTTTCGACCTTCCCCGAACTGACCTGCCACTCGAGGCAGGACTTTGAGATCCTCACGACGCGCGCCCAGCAGAACTACACCGTGTCTCCCGAGGATATGGATACCTATGAGAAGGTCGTCGAGCCCTACTGGCGCGGCCGCTGCATGAGAGACCGCCTCTTCGAGCGTATGCCCGAAGACTGGACGCTGCTCTATGAGGCCGGTACCTTCACCGAATTCGGCGAACAGCGCGCCCTCGGACATACCGCCCTTGACAACCTTATCTATCAGAAGGGTGCCCTCGATCTCAAAAAAGATATCGAAGCCTCACGCGCGAAGCTGGACTTCATCAACGACCCCGAAGCCACCGCGAAAGACGAACAGCTCCAGGGTATGGCGATCTCCTGCGACGCGGTGATCATCTTCGCCGAGCGCCACGCGGAGCTTGCCGAAAAGATGGCGGCGGAGGAGAAGGACGAGAGACGCAGGGCCGAGCTTCTCAAGATAGCCGAAGTCTGCCGTCACGTTCCCGCGCACGCCCCCGGCAACTTCTGGGAGGCGGTGCAGATGTACTGGTTCGTCCACCTCGGAACGATAACCGAGCTGAACGGCTGGGACGCCATGAGCCCCGGTCATCTTGACCAGCACCTCGCCCCCTTCTACGCGAAGGGTATCGCAGACGGCTCTCTCACGCGCGACGAGGCGAAGGAGCTTCTCTCCTGCCTCTGGATCAAAGTCAACAACACCCCCGCGCCTCCGAAGGTCGGCGTCACGGCGAAGGAGAGCGGCACATACAACGATTTTACAAACATCAACCTCGCGGGACTCAGGAGAGACGGCACCGACGGCTCAAGTGAAGTCACCTACATCTGCCTGGAGATTTTTGACGAGCTGCGCCTCCTCCAGCCGCAGGGCAACATTCAGGTCAGCGAGCGCACGCCGGACAACGTGCTCCGCGCCGCGGCCAGAGTATTCCGCAACGGCATGGGCTATCCCTCGATGTTCAACGCCGACATGGTCATTCAGGAGCAGATGCGCGTAGGCAAGACCCTTGAAGACGCTCGCGAAGGCGGCACCAGCGGCTGCATCGAGACCGGCTGCGCGGGTAAGGAAGCCTACCTGCTTCACGGCTATCTCAACGTGCCGAAGCTCCTTGAATACGCCCTCTCCAACGGAGTCGACCTTCTCACCGGCAAACAGGTGAGCATCAAGACCGGCGAGCTTTCGGAGTTCAAGACATTCGACGACCTCTACGCGGCCTTTGAAAAGCAGATGGCCTACGCGATAGAGACCAAGATCGGCGTCGACAACTACCTCCGCTACCAGTACGCGACGAACATGGCGGCCACCTACCTCTCATGCGTCATCCGCGACTGCATCCAGAAGGGCAAAGACTACTACAACGGCGGTCCGCGCTACAACAGCGACTACATCCAGTGCTGCGGCATCGGCACCATCACCGACAGCCTCTCCGCGATCAAAAAGCACGTCTATGACGACGGCACCTACACGCTGCAGCAGGTGGTCGAGGCGATGAAGGCCAACTGGGAGGGCCATGAGGAGATGCGCCTCACCCTCTGGAACAAGACGCCCTTCTTCGGCAACGACGACGACTATGCCGATGACCTGATGAAGATGGTTTACAACAGCCTCTTCAACAACATCGACGGCAAGCACAGCATCCTTGGGCCGACCTACCACCTTAATATGCTCTCCACGACCTGCCACAACTACTTTGGTCAGAAGCTCGCGGCGACCCCCAACGGACGCTTCAGCGGCATGCCCGAGTCCGACGGCACCTCGCCGAGCCACGGCGCCGATAGAAACGGGCCGACGGCGGTTGCCAAGTCCCTCGCGAAGATGGACCAGGTCAAATCAGGCGGAACGCTCCTCAACCAGCGCTTCCTGCCCTCCGTGCTCGCGGGAGAAGAGGGGATCGAGGGCGTCAAGAACCTTATCCGCTCATACTTCAAGCTCGGCGGGCACCACATCCAGTTCAACGTCGTCGACGAAGATACGCTGCGCGACGCGCAGACGAATCCCGACAAATACCGCGGTCTCCTGGTCCGCGTCGCCGGCTACAGCGACTACTTCGTGGACCTCGACAACTACCAGCAGGAAGAGATAATCGCGAGAAACGCGCAGGAAGGTTTCTAAGGATACCCTTCTAACAAATCAGAATAGAGTGAGAATCCCGCGGTTATCCGCGGGATTTTTTCTGCCCATTCACTTATAAAGATTACAAAAAGGATAGAGAGCGGTGAAAACAGCTCTCTATCCTTTTGTATATGGGATGGATACACGAAGTAGGTAAAAGTTTTTTAGCCTGGCCTTTTATCTAAAGGTCATACCTAACATATTCCCCGCAGCAGGGTGTGCCTTTGCAGATGTAGGCGCTGCCGGCGCGTAGGTCGTAGACTACCGAGGCGATCGTCTGCCATACGCCGTTGGGGTCCAGCTCGCCCTTTGGCAGATGGGTGCAGAGCGCCTCGATGCAGTCCGCCTGCGGGTAGGTGTCGGCGGCTCCGGGGAAGGTCTCGTGGTTGGAGAGGGCCTGAAAGATATCTTCCTTTGTAATGTGTCCGTGGTTCTCCAGAAGAAGCCTTCTGAGCATTTTGTCTCTGAATTTATTGTCATGGGCCGTGCAGTATTCCGCGCCGGCGACAAAGTGGTTGGCGTGTGTGACGATACCCTTTTCCGGTTCCACACGGAAGACCTTTTTGGGGGTCGTCTCAAGATCCGTCGCAATGTCCTCGCCCGAGGCGAGCATGTAGTTGCAGGAGACGCTTCTCTTGCCCTCGTATATCAGCCTCTCCGCCTCTTTGAAGTTTTTCGAGTTGAGCACCCGGCGGCGCAGGAAGGTCACGGGGATGCCCGGATCGCCGCCGTCGAGCGTCGAGGTGAGGTTGTTGGCGCAGATTCCGACGCCGTGGCTGTTGAAGCCGTTTCTTACCAGCTGTCCCGCCTCCGCGATGCCCAATATTTTTGTCCCCTCGCAGTTGTCGATGGAAATTATCACCGCGTTGTCCATCACCCAGGGGCGGTAGTCCCAGTTCTGCGCCAGGAAGACCTTATCTCCGCCGGTCGCCTCCGTGAGCACCGAGGCGCTGGTGCACTCCTTCGGCTTGTCCTTGAGCAGCTCATAGCGGCAGTTGAGGGCCATCACGTCGCCTAGCTCCACGCCAGCGCCCTGCGCTACGCCGCGCGCCTCCGTGAGCTCCGCGGGGCACTCTTTTTCAAGCAGCGGCAGGTACTGCGCGGAACGTCTGCCGATCTCTTCCCAGGAGAGGTTTCTCGCGAGGAAATGCTTTTTGTAGTTCTCAATGCCTCCGAGGATCTGCGCCGCCGCCTGAGCGCCGTACTGCAGCCCCCTCTCGAATGGATCGGCGGATTTTATCTTTACCAGTGTGAATCTGTCCATTATATCTCCCTCTCTTTTACTTTACATGAACACTCCGGCTCCGGGGCCGAGCGGTATATTGAAGAAGTAGAAGCAGGCGAGCATCGCGAGGAAGGCAAAGAAAAAGAATATCGTGTAGGGCAGCGAATAGGCGATCACCGTGCCTATGCCTACCTCCTTTTTGCCGGGATCGACGTTGAAACGCTCAAAGAGAGCGATTGCTACCACGAGCATTGTCGACAGCGGCGCTATCGGGTTTGTGCAGGAGTCGCCGCAGCGGTATGCCGCCGTCACCATCGCCGGCGAGAAGCCGACCGCCGTGAACATTGGGATGTATATCGGCGCGAGCATGAGCCACTTGGCGTTTGCCGAACCGATGAAGAGGTTGAAGAAGGCGGTCAGGCAGACGATGATGACGAGTGTCGGATAGCCGGTGAGGTTGGCCTGGTTGATGAGTTCCGCGCCCTTGAAGCCGACGATCGTCGGAAGATTCGAGAGGTTGAAGAGCTTGATGAAGATGGAGGCGGTGAGGGCGATGACGATGAGCATGATGTTCTGCTTGAGCGCCGTACCCATCATGACGGGGACGTCCTTTGAGTTTGTGATCGTACCGACGGTTCTCCCGTAGGCCACGCCGGGAAGAAGGAAGGCCATGAAGAGGGTGAATATTATGCCGCTGAGGAAGGGAGAGCGGGGCAGCAGGGCGCCGTTGTCGGCGCGCAGTATGGCGTCGGCCGGCAGCGTGAGGAGCAGAATGACGGCCAGCCAGAAGAGGAGCGCCAGCCCCGCGTGACGGAGTCCTTTGACCTGCAGCGGGGTTATCGTCTCGCCGCACTCTTTGCGGGGGATGTCAATGGGCAGCCCGTCGGCGGCGATGTGCGGCACTGTGCAGTATTTAGTGACGAGGACCGTCACCGCTGTAAGGACGATGACCGCGGCGGAGAGGAAGTACCAGTTCATCAGCAGATGGGCCGGCGCGCTGAGGCCCAGCTCCTGCGTGACCGCCATGGTGATGCCGTTGACGACGAGGTCCTGGCTCGCGATGAGGAAGTTCGCTCCAAAGCCGGCGTTGCCCGCGGCGTAGGCGATGGATACGCCGATCCAGGGGTTCTTGCCCATCGCCTGATAGACCGCTCCGCCGACCGCCGCCGCGGCGATTATTCCCGCGTCGGAGGCGAGGTTGGCGTTGATGGCGACGAAGGTGAGGATCGCTACGACCGCCCACTGCGGGGCCTTGAGGATGGTACGTTTGATGAATGTCTCCATCAGGCCGGACTGTTCGCAGACGCCGATGGCCATCAGCAGCGGGATCACCGCGCGCAGCGGGGAGAAATCAAAGAATATGTTCTGGAAATTAAGGAAGAAGAAACGGATATTTTCTTTGTTGAGCAGGCTCTTGGCTTTGATGGTGATCGTTTCGGGCGACGCGCCCTCCGTTACCTTCGTATATGAGGCGGATACGCCGAGCCATTCGCAGATCACGGAGATGAGGATTACAAAGGCTATAAGCCATACGAACATCATAAATGGGTGCGGCAGACGGTTGCCTATCCGCTCCACGCCGCCGATGAATTTCATAAACCCACGCTCTTCGGCAGATTTTTTTTGCATAGATACTTCCTCCTCATAGATATTTTTACAGGATAATCTATCCGGGCCCGAATACTATCTGCATTGAAGTTAAATTATCACAGTTGTTTTCAAGCGGCAAATATCAAAAAGGAAGGAACCCATAACCTGAGGTTATAGGATATATAATAGATAAACAGTTATGTTTCCTGCTATACAGGAGGTGTAAGATAGTGGAGATACGGGAGTTTGAATATATTTTGTCGGTGATACGCAACAGGAGCTTTTCCGCGGCGGCCGCCGAGCTGCACATATCCCAGCCCGCGCTGAGCAAATATGTCGCCGCCCTTGAGAAGCGGCTGGGGCTGAAACTTCTTGAGCGAACGAACAAAGGGCTGGTCCCGACATACGCGGGCGAGCGCTGTTATGCCTGCGCGCTGGAGGTGAGCGAAAGGATGGAGCGGTGGCGGGCCGAGATGGAGGGAATCGCCGCGATGCAGAAGAACCGCCTCCGTGTCGGTGTGATCCGCAACGACCGGCAATATTTTCTCCCGCAGAACATTGAACGCTTTCGGGAACGTTATCCTGATATCGAGCTCAACATAACGCAGCAGCTCTCAAAGGATATCGAAAGCGGTATATTGAACGGCCGCCTCGATATCGGCTTTGTCTCCGAACCTTCCATCCCGGGAAGCGTCGACTATCGCACGCTGGGCAAGAACTATACGCTTCTTGCCGCGCCGGCCGCGATGGGGCTGGCGGCGGAGGGGGCCATGAAAGAGCCGCTGCCCTTCCCGTGGATCGATATACACCTCCTTGACGGCGCGGCCTTTGTGCTGCAGGATGAGAGCTGCCGTTTCCGGAGTTACATCGACGATTTTTTTGAGCATGAGAACTTTTCCCCAAAGGTCAAGATGACGACCCAGAGCACAGTGGACGCGCTGCGCTTTACGGAGCTGGGTGTGGGCCCCTCGCTGATCTCCGACGGATATATCCATTATCTCTCGCTGAAGGAGAAGGTCGACATCTTCTGTGTGGGCACGCCGCCCGCGACGACGAACTTCGGAGTGATCGCAAAGAACCTCGCCGCGCTTCCGAAGTGCGCTGTTGATTTCATAGATATTTATATGACTGATCAGATGAAAATTTAGTAAGCATGAAAATAAGGAGGTACGCTGCGGACTGATGCTGCCGAGTCCGGCCAGTGCCATTTTATGATAAAGGCCGCCGCGCAATAGAGATATCTAAAGTGCGGCGGTCGGTTTTCAGACTGTATTATTCGCGCTGTTTCGGGGCTATTCCTGCGGTTTCACCGCGAGGAAGCGCAGCCGTACGTAGTCGGCGGTCCAGCCCTTCTTCTCATCGAAGAGCGTCGGACGGCAGTAGTCTTCGACCTCCTTATAGAAGGCCTCCCGCTCCGCGTCGCTGAAGCCCTCGGTATGACTTGCCGAGAATACCTCCAGCCAGCCGCGAAGTCCCGCGGGAAGCGGCGTCGGGCGGTCGATGCGGGCGATGAATTTTACCTGAAAACCCTGATTTTCCAGGATCTTCGAGAAGGCTCCGAGTTCGGGATATTTCCATGGATTGCGTGCCTTATAATCCAGGCCGCGCTTTATGAGGGCGATCTTCATCCCCTCGCGGATGATGCGAACGCATCCCTCGCCGCCGCACTCGGCGGCGAAGCGGCCGCCTGGTTTCAGCAGGTTCCAGACGCGGCGCGCGACGGCGTAATGATCCGGCATCCAGTGGATCGCGGCGTTGCTCATGACGGCGTCGAACTTTTCATCCATCTTCAAGATCTGCGCGTCCGCCAGGAAGGCCTCAACGCCGAGCTCACGCGCGGCGGCCACCATCTCGGGGCTCGAGTCGGTGCCGATTACGGAGCAGCCCATTTCGGTGAGCTTCTTCGTCAGGATGCCCGTGCCGCAGCCAAGATCTAAAATCCGCTCTCCCGCCTTTGGCTCAAGGAGTTCTATCACCGGTTCCCCAAGTTTGGGAACGAAGTCCGCGCTCTTCCTGTATTCCTGCGGGTTCCAGATTTGATTTGTCATAGATGACGGCCCCTCTTTCTTAGAGCGCCGCCGTGCGCCGCTCCCTATTGCGGGGCAGGCGGAACGGCGGTAGCTGATTTGTATTTTGCTGTACCCGTCCCTATTATATCTGAGTTGAGACCTCTCTGCACATCTTTTGTATCTGCGGAACGAGATTTACCGCCTGTTCCTCGGTGAATCGCTGCGCCGGTCCCGCGATCGAGAACGAGAAGGCAAGTTCACCGCGGCGGTTGAAGATGGGGACGGCGACCGAGATGATTCCCTCTTCGCGGTCCCCGTAGCTCAGGGAATAACCGAGGGTACGCACATTTGAGAGCTCCAGCCGCAGCTTATCTGGTTCGAAGAGAGTCGTCGCGGTGATCTTGCGGGCCTTCTTTATCTCACGCTCGATGGTCTCCTCGCCGAGAAAGGCGAGCAGCGCCCGTCCGCCAGCGCCCGCCCAGAGCGGCAGGCGGTCGCCTACGCGCATCACGCACTGCATCGATAACAGGCTTTCCACATGCTCAAAGCAGGCGCGGTCCTCGCCGACGACGCCGTAAAGAGAAACGGCCTCCTTCGTCTCGTCGCGCATCCGCTTCATATAGGGATAGATTATCTGCTGCGGGCGGAAATTGGCCTTCGCCACGCTGCCGAGCAGATAGAGCTGGTTGCCGAGCGAATAACAGCGGTCGCTGTGGCGGTGGAGCATATTGAGGTTCTCCAAGGTGCTGGCAAGGCGCAGCGTCGTCGTCACGGGAAGCTGTATCCTCTCCGCGAGTTCGTTGAGTGTCAGCTTATAATCATCTTTTGTAAATGCATTTAAGATCGAAAAGGCGCGTTCTACGGAACGTACGGAATCTTCCTTCATGACAGCCTCCAAAATATATCATATTTCCAATGTATGGAATGAAATTGCATTGTGCGATATAATAATAGTTGAAGAGCAGAAACTTTGCAACAGGATATTTAGCCTTTTGCCGCTTCTCTTTGTTCAAGTGCGGAATAGCGCTGTTTGCTGACGCCGTTTTTTAGAAATATGCCTCTCTCCTTGACGAAAACAACCTCTTTGTTATAATCTTAAATGAATAAAAATGAATAATACCCCCGAGTCAAAGCTCCTGCAAAGAAAAATATTCTTATGGAGCACGACCAACGGGTATCTTTGGAAACGAAGGTGCCTCCCTCTTGGAAATGGGAAAAGAGACCACAGGCGCGGGCCTGTGCGGTGGCCTTTTCCTAATCTTTTTGCGGAGCACCGAATCTACGAGATTAGAGAGGAGGAAGAGGTTAAAATGCGCAGCCTGAAAGTCCTGATCGCAGAGTCAGATCCACTTCTTCAAAAACTTTATTCCGATATCATCATCAACGACAGCGCTTTTACTCTGCTAAAGTGCGTCTCCACGGGGCCGCAGATGTTTGAGGCGATGCGCTGCATCGACGTTGACCTGGTGCTGCTCGACCTATTCCTCAGAGATTTCAGCGCGACTGAAGGGTTGGACGACCTTCGTAAATCCTTCTCGCGCACCGACTACATCGTAGTCTCCTCGGGCGAGAATCCCGAGCTTGTGCGCAAGGCGCTCTGTGCCGGCGTCTTTGAATTTCTCGTTAAGCCTTTTTCCTTCGACCGCCTGCGCGCCGCGCTGAAAAACTACCAGATATACCACCATTCGCTAACCGGCAGGACGCGCCCGTGGCAGCAGGAGGACTTGGACGCCCTCGTCTCGATGAAGAGCCACGACCCGTCGTGGGCCAACAACCGTTCGATCCCCAAAGGACTCCAGCTCAAGTGTCTCAACGACATCGAATCATTTCTCAAGAGCAACGAGGAGACCTTCTCCGCGCAGGAGGTCGGGGAGCATCTCGGCATCTCCCGCTCCACCGCGCGCCGCTACCTCGAGTTCCTTACCATGAGCGAACGTGTCGTCGTCGAGTACGCCTACCGCCGCGTGGGCCGTCCCGAGAAACGTTACCGCATGGCGCTGCTGTAGCGCCCGATTCAGATTTAAATAAAAAAACATAACAAAGATAGAAGGGGGGAATGTGCTCCCCTCTTTTGTTTTTTTATAGATAAATCCCTAAAAACAGCTTGTAAAAAACAGCGCCGCCGCGCACTGTTATTTATGTCGGCGCAAAAAGACGGACGCTCCGCTGCGCCGCCCATAACCCCAGGCAGCGTTTAATAGTTGTAGATAGATTTTTCTACGACGGCCCGTCTGCAGATACTTCGGGGGGTAAAATCTGCCTGTGCGGAAACGTTTATACTTTAAATAAGGAAGATATTTTTTGAAGGGAAAGTTGCGCGATATTATCACTAATCGACAGCGGTCAAATATCGTGGTTTCACGACGGTGAACCGATAATTTTGTACTTTTGCCAGATGACGGTTCATTTTCTTGCCTTTTCGCAACTTACTTGTGAAAAAATTTTATTATCCATAAATTAATCAAAATAGCGCATAACGTCTCATATTCTACCTAAATATTGCTCATTATTGTGTACTTTTGTATGATTTGCATAGAAAGTTTAGACAATAGTTGCAACTTAGTTGCAACCCCGAGTTTCATTTCCTAACGCAATAACGCTATGGAGATGCGACCAGTGAGCCGAAAGGCTCCAAGGGCTTTTTCGGGAAACCGCGAAGCCTCCCGGGATGCGCAGAGCATCCGAATTGGAAAGGGGTAAGGATATATTTGCCGCGTTAACGGGCGATGTACACCGCTTCCTCTTTTCGATGAAAATGCAGTCAAGGTTTCTTATTTATTTCCAGAGCTCCCGCATGGCATGGCATGGGATATGGAAAAATTCATTTCGAGAGAGGAGATTTTCAATGGCAAAGGAAATGACAGAGGCACAGGTCCAGTCAAGCTATCATGTCAAGAATCTTACCATCAACGGCGTACCGAGGCGCGTAATTGGCAAACCCGAGGTCACGCTTCTCACCGTTCTTCGCGACCAGCTGAAGATGACGGGCACAAAACGGGGCTGCGACTGCGGTCAGTGCGGCGTCTGCAACGTAATACTCAACGGCAAGGTGGTCCGCGCCTGTATCACCCGCTGGAAGAACGTTCCCGAATTCTCGCAGATCACGACGATCGAGGGAATAGGCACCCCCGACAATCTCCACGCCCTGCAGTGGGCGATGATCGTCTGCGGCGCTATCCAGTGCGGTTTCTGCACCCCCGGATTCATTACCTGCGGTAAGGCTCTTCTCGACCAGAACCCGAACCCGACGCGCGAAGAGGTTCGCGAGTGGTTCGGCAAGAACTGGATGGCCTGCCGCTGCACCGGCTACAAGCAGATAGTCGACGCCGTCATGAAGGCCGCCGCCATCATCCGCGGAGAAGAGAAGATCGGCGACCTCGCGAAGATGTACAAGCCGGGAGATTCCGTATGGAACACCGATTATCCGCGTCCGAACGCGGTCTACAAGGCGACCGGCCTTTGGGATTTCGGCGATGACGACCGTCTGAAGCTGCCCGAAGAGTTCCTCTTCGCCTATCCCTATTCTGTCGAAGGCGTGCGCCACGCGAAGGTCAATAAGATCGACGTCAGCGAAGCCGAGAAGATGCCCGGCGTATTCAAGGTAGTCACCTACAAAGACGTCAAGGGTACGAACCGTATCCGCGGCCAGGTCGGCTGCGCCTCCGCCCTCACGGACGGCTGGGAGCGCCGCATCATGGTCGAAGAGGGAGACAAGATCCGCCAGTGGGGCGACGTCGCCGCGATAGTCTGCGCCGATACGGAGGCCCACGCCCGCGAAGCTGCCGCCAAGATCAAGGTTGACTATGAACAGCTTCCCGAGCTCATCGACATCTATCAGGCGATGGCTCCCGACGCGATAAAGGTCTACGATGATATCGAAGGCTACGATGGCATGCCCAACGCCTGGAACAAACGCGTATTCACAAAGGGCGACGATCCCAAGAATGATCTCGACAAAGCCGAATATGTCGTTGACGACGAATTCCTCAGCTCACGCCAGCCCCATATGGTGCTCGAGCCCGACTGCGGATATGCCTACTACGACGAAGAGGGCAAACTGACGATCGCCTCAAAGTCGGTCTGTGTCTACCGCCATCAGATGATGATCGCGCGCGGCGTCGGCGTGGCTCCCTCGAAGATCCGCGTCATACAGAACAACATGGGCGCCTCCTTCGGTTATAAGGTCGCCCCGACCAACGAACCCTATCTCGCGATCGCCCTTATCGCCTGCGGACGTCCCGTCTACATGCGCATAAACATGAAGGAGCATAATATCCGCACACCGAAGCGTTCTCCGTTCCTTATGCACATCCGCGTCGGCGCCGACAAGAGCGGCAAGCTCGTCGGAGCGGAGCAGACCTGGTGGGTCGATCACGGCCCCTTCAGCGAATCGGCCAACGACCTTACGAACAAGGGCGGACAGTTCTTCTTCTCGCCCTACGCGTATGAGAATATGCGCGCCACCGGCTATACCTGCTGGAGCAACCACCGCTGGAGCGCGGCCTTCCGCGCCTACGGCGCACCGCAGACATACTGGGGCTGCGAGACGGCGATGGACATGCTCGCCAACAAGTGCGGCATCGATCCCTTCGACTTCCGTGAGATGAACCTCCTCGAGTGGGAGCCGTTTACGGAGAATCCGCGCGGACAGTTCCCCTCGGGATACGCGCCCGAAGTATTCCCGCTTCCCGAGATGATGAAGAAGGCCCGCCCCTACTACGAAGAGATGAAGAAGAAGGCGGCGGAGCTCTCAACGGATGAAAAGAAGTACGGCGTAGGCGTATCGATCGGTATCTACAACTCAAACGACGACGGCGCCGACGAAGCGGCCAGCAACATCGAGCTTACGAAGGACGGCGTCATCCTCTACAACACCTGGGAAGACCACGGACAGGGCGCAGATATCGGCTGTGTGGGTACGGCGCATGAGGCGCTGAAGCCGCTGGGACTTGCTCCCGAGCAGATCAAGCTCGTCCTCTCAGACACCGCGAAGGCTCCGAACAGCGGCGCCGCCGCCGCCAGCCGCTCACAGGTCATGGTCGGCAACGCGATCGTCGACAGCTGCAAGAAGCTCCTTGACGCGATGCGCAGGGAAGACGGCACGTACCGCACCTACGACGAGATGATCGCCGAGAATATCCCCGTGTTCTACGAGGGTTACACGCAGGCGATGGTACTGCACGCCGACGGCTCAACCGAGGTCTGCTCGGGCAACGATAAGGATACCGGGCTGGGTAAACCCTTCGGCTTCCATATGTTCGCCGTCAACCTCGCGATGGTCTCCATCGATATGAAGACCTGCAAGGCCCACTGTGAAAAGTTCGTGCTTGTCGGAGACGTAGGAGTCATCAACAACTACCTCGTAGTCGACGGACAGCAGTACGGCGGTATCGCGCAGGGTATCGGACTTGCCCTCACGGAAGACTTCCTTGACGAGAATAAGTACAACAACTTCGTCGTCATGGGTCTGCCCTACATCAAGGATATCCCCGATGAACTCGAACTGGTCCATGTAGAGACACCACGTCCTCTTGGCCCCTTCGGAGCTTCGGGAACCGGCGAAATGCCGCTATCCGCGCCGCATATCGCGGTCTGCAACGCTATCCACAATGCCTGCGGCGTCCGTATCAAGGCTATCCCCGCGACCCCGGATAAGATCAAGGCTGGACTCGCGGAGCTTAAGAAGTAGGATAGAGCGCTTCACGCGCGTGGGAGGCCTTCTCCCGCATGTGTAACGAATGACTCAGAGAGGCCGGCATGGAGATTTTTCTGTGCCGGTCTTTTAGTAATAAGATTTTTACGGTTCGGAGTACAGGCTTCGGTCGATTTATGCTAGACTGTTGCAGTAACGGTATCATCAGTTTATTTGTGTGGAGGGGATATTATGAGCGAAAAAGAGAAAAATTATGGTTCGATATACGAGCTTCCGCTGCAGAACGCCTCGGCGCTTGCGCCGGAGATAGAGAAGAGGACGATATACGGCCCTGAGAACTGCTGGGACGATTATGTCATGCGCCATTTCATCCTGCCGGCGCACAGGGGTATTCCCGCGCACGAACATGAATGGGACCACCTGATGTTCACGCTCTCCGGCGACGGCGTCGTGGAGGTCGAGGAGGAGCCGGGCAAACGTGTCCCATATCTCATGAAGACCGGTTACTGGACGCGCGTTCCCGGAGGTCTTGTCCACGAATATAAGAACGACAGCGACGTACCTCTTGAGTTTTTCTGCATCGTCCCCACGCGCGGCGACCCGCACGCCAAGAAATTCTCTATGCGTGCCGAGCGCGCGAAACGTAAGGAAGAGGCTGAATAGCTTAGGCAGACCGCCGGTTTTCGGCGGATAAATGATAAATGCAACGCCGCGGTCCTTTTTACGAAGGCCGCGGCGTAGTATTTTTTATAACGAGAATATTATTGGACGCTCAGGCGCGTTGGACATTCGCCGGTGTTTTAACGGGAAGCCGCAGCGGGGCCGCCGCCATACGGGCTAACGGCGCGGACGCCAGAACGTTTTTTCTTTGGGTTGAATCTCTATTTGTCTATCGGACCGTCCTTATTTCTCCAGCTCCATATCGACGATTGGCGGGATGAAGGCTGTAGTCGGCGCGGTATCCCAGGGGAAGAGCACCCAGGTATCCTGGCTGACCTCGGTGACGAAGGTGTCGACCATCGGGCGTCCCTCGGGCTTCGCGTAGACGGTGGCGAAATGGGCGGGGCCGAACATGGCGCGGACGATCTTCGCCGTTTTGCCGGTGTCCACGAGGTCGTCGACTATCAGCCAGGTATTGTCGACCCCCGCGAGGTCGGGTCGCTTGAGGATGTTGGCCGCCGACTGGTCGCGCATCGTGTAGCTCGATATGCAGATGGTGTCCACCAGGCGAATGTTGAGCTCGCGCGCGATGATCGCCGCGGGGACCAGCCCTCCGCGCGCCACGGTTATGAGACGGCTCCAGTCGGAGCGGATGTCAAGCAGCTTCCAGGCAAGGGCACGGCAGTCCCTCTGTACCTGTTCCCACGACACGGGATAATTCTTGTGATATCTTGCGGTGGTTCCGGCCATTTATATTCCCCTTTTCATGAATTCGGATAAAAACCATTTTTAATTGTACTAACAGAGCCCGCAGTTGTCTATCGCCTCTCAGGGATTGTCCCCGAGTTCGTCCAGCAGGGAGTCGATCTCTTCCCGACAGCCGTTTTCGCGGCGCAGCACCGCCGTGATCTCCACCAGGCAGCCCTCGCGCGCGCCCGCCGGCAGCAGCGCCGCGGGAAATTCGAACGCGGGGCCGTCCTCCGGCAGCAGCCGCGCCGTGCCCTCCGCCACCGCGTCGATGAAGAGCAGGCTCTTCTTACCGTCACTCATTTGACCACCCTCTTTCTTTCAAATGTGATGCTCTTGCCGTTCGTGCGCAGCTTGACGGCGCCGTCAGCGGTGTCGAAGCGGCGCACTCCCGCCTCCCTGATGGCTTTGACCACCTCTTTGTGCGGATGTCCGTAGCTGTTGCCCCGCGCGTAGCTGAGAATGATTATCTCGGGGGAGACATCGCGCAGCATCTTCCTGTCCGTGCCGTTACGGCTGCCGTGATGCGCCGCCTTGAGCACCACGGCCTGCGGCAGCGGCTCCAAAGTCCTGCGTTCTTCTCTCTCCATGTCGCCGGTTATGAGGAAGGAGATATCGCCGTAGGTGACGAGCAGAACGAGGCCGTTGTTATTGGCGTCGCTGTCGGTATTTTTCAGCAGCTTCGCGGGGCCCAGCACATCGACTCTGACGTCGCCGAAGCTCTCCGAGAAGCCGCGCTTCGGCCGCCCGAAGGCGATCTTTCCCTCCTTGACGGCGCGGTAGAAGTCGCGCTGTACGCGAGAGCCGTGGTTATAGCCGGAGTCCCACACCTTGCCCACCGGGAAGGCCGAAAGCAGCTCCTTCATACCGCCGATGTGGTCCTCGTGCGGGTGCGTCGCCACAAGCAGGTCCACCTTTTTCACGCCGCAGGATTTGAGATACCGCACCGTCTGTTTTGCGTTTTTCTCCGGACCCGCGTCGATCACGATATTTTGCCCGTTCGGAAGGATAAATAGCGAGCAGTCCCCCTGCCCGACGTCGACGGCGTAATAGCGCAGCTGCGCGGCTCCGGCCGGCGCCCCTGTGAATACGGCGCAAAACAACAGCAGCGCCACGAGGAATATTTGCAGTGGAAATTTTGATCTGTCCTTCATCTTATACCGCCCTTCAAATTACATCAAATAAAACGATATGGTCTATAATAGTAACCTAGTTGAGACTGAAAGGGAGAACCGTATGTTTGGATTTTTTCTAGTACTGCCCCTCGTCATCATAATTATAACGGGAAACCAGCTGCGCGCCCGCGGCTTTTATTCCGCCGACGACATCTCCGCCCTTATGAAGACCCTCTACTGGGTGATACTGCCTCCCCTTCTCTTCCGTACTACCTATATCGCCGGTACGGAGGTCTTAAAACAACCCAATCTCCTCATAGCCAGCACGCTCTGTTATATCCTCACGATAATCGTGGCCTATATCGGTTCCGTCTGGTTTGCCCATAAGGGAGACGTCAAGCGGGTGGCTGTGTCGGTATTCTCCTCGTTCCGCAGCAACAACATCTATCTTGGCTTCCCCGTCATTCAGATGGCGATGGGTGAGGCGGGACTTCACGAGGCCTCCATATATGTGGCCGTTACGACCGTATCCTTCCAGCTTCTCTCTATCGCCGCGGGAGAGGCGGTCCTCTACGGGCGGCCCTCCGTAAGCGGCATTTTGAATATGCTGAAGAAGCTTGCCCGGAACCCGCTGATAATCTCCTGCGTGCTTGGCGTCATCGCCGCGTCCTTCAGCTTCCCGATCCATTTTGTCTTTGACGAGGCGATGAAGCTGATGAGCGGGGCGGCGACCGCCGTGGCTCTGCTTGCCCTCGGCGGCTCTCTCGACCTGTCGCGCATGGGCAAGATCGTCAAGATACTGAGCAGTACCTGGTTCGATACGCTGATAAAATTAGCGGTCAACCCCGCGATAATGTGTGCGGTGCTGGTACTCTTTCCCATCCCCAAGGAACTCTTTCAGGTCACCGTGATGCTCAGCGCGATGCCGAACGCCGTAAACTGCTTCATCCTCGCGCGCGGCATGGGGATGGACAGCGAGTACGCCGCAGACCTCGTCGCCGCGACTACGCTGCTCGGCATCATCTCTATCCCTGCCTGGGCATATATCCTTGGCATGGTCTAAGTAAACTTAAGGTCTATAACAGGTTTATAATAGAAAGTGTAATTATGCTGCGCTGTGGTGAAATTGCGGAAAAATTCCTCTTTTTTAAATTGACATATTGAACTTTTTAGTGGTTTGGGTTTATAATATAGAGACAAAAAATTATTTATCCAGACTAAAAATTTTTAATATGAAGGAGTGCTCGATAACAATGATTCCGCATCCGATCTCCACGAACGACAACCCCTCAAAAGCAACGAAGGTAGTAATTGCCCTTGGCGGCAACGCTCTTATGGAGGCAGGCACCCCGCCGACGGCGGAAGAGCAGCTCAAGGTCGTCAAAAGGACCTGTGAGAATCTCGCCGATATCAGCTGCAGCGGTTATGAGATGGCGGTAGTTCACGGGAACGGACCGCAGGTCGGTCGTCTTGTGCTCCAGCAGGAGATAGCGGCGGCCTCTCAGCCGGACCAGCTTCCCGCGATCCCCTTTGACTGCTGCGGCGCGATGACCGAGGGCTATATCGGTTACCAGATCCAGCAGAGCCTCCGCGACGCGCTGCGCAACAGGAACCGCAACGTTCCCGTCGTTACGCTCGTTACGCAGGTCATCGTGGATGATAACGATCCCGCCTTCGAAAAGCCGACGAAGCCGATCGGCCGCTTCTACAGCGCCGAAGAGGCCGAGAAAGTCGCCAAGGAAAAAGGCTGGACGATGAAAGAGGACTCCGGCCGCGGCTGGCGCCGCGTCGTCCCCTCGCCAAAGCCGAAGAGGATCGTTGAACTTGATTCCGTCAAACGCCTCTGGGATTCGACGATCGTCGTAACGGCGGGCGGCGGCGGTATTCCCGTGATCGAGAACATGGACGGCTCGCTCACAGGCGTGGCGGCGGTCATCGACAAAGACCTCGCGGCGGAGCGCCTGGCGGAAGATATGGAGACCGACATCCTTCTCATCCTCACCGAGGTCGAGAACGTCTACGTCAACTTCGGCAAGCCCGACCAGAGGGCGCTTTCCCACATCACCGTCGCCGAAGCCATTAAATATATGGAAGAGGGGCAGTTTGGCTCCGGCAGCATGGAGCCTAAGGTCATGGCGGCGATCAAGTTCGCCCGCCGCTTCCCCGGCAAGAAGGCGATCATTACCTCGCTTGCGAAGGCTATCGACGCGCTGGAGAACGGAGCCGGTACGGTAATCACCATGGCGTAAAGGGCCTGTCGGCCCGCGCGGAATGGGGCCGTTTGGGTTGACAAAAGCGCTATATCCTGTAGAATATCTTTTCGTGACGCCGTGTTGATCGGCTCACGTTAGTGGTAGGATGGCCGAGTGGTCAAAGGCAACAGACTGTAAATCTGTCGGCGAGAGCCTACGTTGGTTCAAATCCAACTCCTACCACCATCTATTAAAAAATCAAGGCCGCCCGCAGGGGCGGCCTGTTTTTTTATCTTGTACTGTCTCTTCTCATTCCTTAGGCTCTTTGCCGTTATCTTTCGGCAGACCACGATATTTTTTTGTATTCCAGATCTTTTCCGCCTTTGAGCCGAGAAACCAGAGGCTGCCGCCCAATATCAGAAAGAAGAGTCCCTTATCCATGCCGTTCCAGAAATTCTCAAAGTAGCGCGTATATAGGTTTATCCCGAGGAAGGTCAGGCCGTAACCGCGGAGCATGGCGTCGTCGCGCTTGATGCCCAGCCACAGCGAAACGCCCGCGGCGGCTGCGAAGAGGAGCGACCAGTGAAAAAGCTCCATCTGGCGCACGTCGTACCATGAATTCATATCTCCGTAATTGCCGAAGATAGACATTATCCACAGGCTGACAAAGAGGAACAACAGCCCGACGCTGAGCGTGCTTCGCGTGAACGGAGCAAAGCGTCCGTATCTATCCATCCGCTGCGACAGCGCCGTGAGCAGGGCTCCGTAGAGAGAGAAGCGGGCCGGATAATTAAGTCCCAGCCAGTAAGCGCCCCAGCCAGATACATAGCCTGTTTCGGCTCCGAGCCAGCTGCCAAGGGAAAAGAGGGCGAAAATCCATACCAGAATGGAATCCAGCGCGAGCGCTATCGCACCGTAGACGAGCGCCGCGAGTCCCAGGAGCAGCGAAAAGTGGCCGCTGCCGTTATCCAGCGCCTTGCCGAGCCATGCGATAGAGGCGGCAGTCGAAAGGACGCCGAGGAAAAGCACCGCCTCGTTGGTGAATACCTTTTCAGAAAATTTCCGCCTGCGTTTGCCGCTCCAGAGATAAAGGGCGGCGGCCACCGCCGCGAAGAATATGCACTTTACGACCGCTTTGCCTCCGAAGAGCCAGAGCATGAGATCTATCACCCATCTGGCCCTCGTCAGCGCCGCTATTCCCACAAAGATGCAGCAGAGCGCCACCGCCAACAGACAGCGCGCCGCCTTCTGCCAGTCAAAGGGCATGGGGGAGATGCCGTCTCTGAGCCTTTTGGCCGTCTCCGCGTCGATTTCCCCGTCCTCCTCCCAGAGGTCGAGCATCCTTGAGACTGTATTATATTGTCGTTTAGGAAGTTCCCGCATCATCATCACTCCGGCAGATAATTTAAAAACGGATATATCCGGCCAACGGCTGCTTAAGATATACAAGACCCATTATAAACCATACTGTACAGGGTTAATCTATATCCGCGCATGGTTTCTGATATAAAGTATAGCGGGAATATGCGCCGTTAAATGCCATACGAAAAGAACGGGAGAGATAGTTGTATGAATTGTTAAAATTTAACATTTATCATATTGCAATAGTTTTGAAAATTATGAGTGACAGACAGGATACTTATACACTAAATAACCGGCTGGCGCAAGGGTGTTTTGCGATAAGACAGCCCCTCATTTCCTGCGTAAGTACGCGAAGATTTGACTTGTCAGATATGATATATTTAACGCCGAGTTTAAAAACGTTTTTGATTGAAGAAAAAAGTTCTTGGATATACGGACAGCCGCGGCAAACAACCTCCGCGGGAGAATTTTAGAAGTCATATTTTTCTGATATCCACAGCAGCCCGATTATATAGCTGGCGACAGCGTCCAGCGAACTTGCATGTAATTTGACGGAGGTACAGCGTTCCCCCGGCCGCGCTCTGTTCTTTTTGCCTCAAACTTCCAGTTTGGCTGTTTCAAATATGACAAAGTTTTTCCCCGATGCCGCTCCTGCCGTGAGTTACGGCGCGGCTTTGCCCTGCGCTCTTTTATAAAAATTTATGAATACGGTCTTATAAAGGTTACAGAAAGGAGAAGGATAACAGATGAAGACAAAAAAATTAGGCGCGGCGGCGATCATTGGCACATTTATCGCCATCGCGGCGCAGAATCCTTCAATTGCGGCTACCGAAACGGTCGATCACATCGAAGTAACGGCCGACAACAAAAGTCCAGGCTCCCTGGCTCAGGGCAGGGTGGCGAGTGACGATACGCTGATAGTGGAAAACGACGTCAGTGTGAGCGGCACCAATTCCAGAGGCGTGCGTACCGTCGGAGATAACGCGACGGTCGTGATAGGCGGCGATGTAAACGTCTCCGGAGCGCGCTCCTACGGGGTAGTGACGCAGAGCGCCAACGCGGATATCACCATTGGCGGAAAGGTCAGCCTCTCGGGCGAAATGGGCTATGGCCTTCACGCCTCAAACGGCTCAAACGTTAAAATCGGAGACGGCGTTACCGTCTCTTCCAGCAGCGTTTTAGACGGCAGTACGGTGAAAATCCCCTACGGCGTCTCCCTGAACGGCGGCAGCGCCGGCAAAATATCGGGAGACATCTCAATTACCGGCGACGGAGCGCGCGGCGTCTACGTGACGTCGAGCACACTTGAGCTGCAGGGCGATGTGTCCGTATCAGGCAGCTACCGGGACGGCCTTGACTCCTCCTTCGGCGTTGTTCTGAGAAACGGTTCGTCCGCCGATATCACCGGGGACATCGACGCCTCCGGCGAAAGGGCAAGGGGCGTGCAGCTGAACGCTCAGACCGACGTAGAATCGGCCAACAGCCTCAACTTTTCCGGCAACATCAGCGCCTCTGGCAAAGACGCCATCGGGCTGAACGCGGGCGCTGGTTCATCCGTCAAGATAAACTCTGGCTACATCATCGCCTCCGGCGACGGAGCGATAGGAGCGAACGGATTGCCCGATGCCAACAATATACAGCCCGGCCCCGATATCAAAGCCAACGTTGACGTGGTCGAGGCCTCTGGCAACGCCGCCCAGGGAATCGCCGTCAGAGGAGGGTATCTCGACTACAGCGGCACCCAGGGGAAGGGCAGTGTGCTTGCCACGGGAGAAAATTCCTACGGGATATCGCTGCGTAACGGCAGCGGCGCGGATATAGAGGCGGATATCGTCGCCTCCAACAACGGGGCGAAGGGCCTCTTCGTGACCGTCGGCAGCGATGTGAGGCTGAATGGTTCCGTAGAGGCGAGCGCGGGCGGCGCGACCGGCGTCACAATGAGCGACAGTACGGGGGATATCCGGGGGAACATCTATGTATCTGGATCTGCCGCGGCTGCCGCGGGCGGCGGAGAGCTCCTCGCCTACGGCCTTTCGGCATCCAGAAGCGACGTTGTGATGAGCGGCGACATCTCGGTCTCCGGAAACGGCGCCAGAGGGGTCTCCATGGGAGAGGGAAAACTTGACCTTACGGGCAGCGTCTACGTCACCGGCGGCCGTTCCGACGGCGGCCAGTCGGCCTACGGCATGACGATACGCAACGGAAGCCTCGTCGATATGAAGGGAGACCTTGTCGTCTCCGGCGACTATGGAATCGGAATCAACATGATCGCGCAAAGCGGCAGCGAGGCCGGCAGCGGCGTTAAATTAAGCGGCACGGCGGCGGCGCTTGGCGAAAAATCCCGCAGCCTCAACGCGGGAATCGGCAATGACATTGAAATGACGGAGGGCGGCCTGCTTGCCGCTGGAAAGGGTTCCTACGGCGCCTATATCACCGGCAGCAGCCTGAAACTGGACGGCGCTGTCTCCGCGAGCGGAGAGGGTTCCTACGGCGCGGCGCTCTTCGCCGGAAGCAGCGCCGATATAAGCGGCTCGGTGAGCGCCTCCGGCGCGGGTTCGCGCGGACTGCAGCTGAAGGCGAGCTCCGCCGGACTCTCAGGCGATATCACGGCCTCCAACAGGGACGCCGCGGGCGTATATATACTCGATAACGGCGAACTTCACCACACGGGACAGATAGCCGCGAAAGACGGCGGGACGGGGATCGTCATCGAATCCGGTACCTTTGCCACGGACGGCCGGATATTCGCGCAGGATAACGGAACCGGTACGAGCATACTCGGAGGTACGGGGACCCTCAAAGATATCCACGTGGAGGGAGCGAACGCGGTTGGCGCCTCTGTCCGGGGAAGCGGCGTCATGAACGCGGCCGATGGCCTGATCATCGTCTCCGGGACCGATGCCGTGGGAATGGAACTCAATAACGGCGGTACCGCCAACCTGAGCGGCATGTACGTATCGGCATCTGAAAATAACCTCCTTGCCAGGAGCGATTCATCCGGTTCGCTGAACGTTTCGGGCGGCAGCTTCATGCTTGGCGACATCCTGCACGAGGGAACAGATGCCGGTACCCTTGACGTTCAGCTCTCCGGAGGCTCTTACTTGATCGGGACGGTCAATGCGCTTGGCGGCGGGGCCGTCGACGTGACCCTGAAAGGCGGCTCGGACATGTGGGAGGTGACGGGCGATTCGCACATCAAGGGCAGGCTGGAAAATCATGGTGTGATCGACCTGATCGGCGCGGACGCGTCCACGAGCTCCCACAAAATACTCACCTTCGGCTCCTATGAGGCCTCCGAGGGTGCGGTGATTAGAAAAAAGGCGGACCTGGTCAATCAGGTAGGCGACTATACGCGTATCGAAGGTGAGGCTAAAGGGGTGACGAGCCTCTACGTCGCCAACACCTCGCAGGGATCCGCCTACAGCGACAGAAGCCATATCCTCGTCACCGCCGTGGACTACGAGGCGCAGGGCAGCGACGCCGACTTTACCCTTGCCAACCCCGACCACTACGTGGACGTGGGCGGCAGGAAATACACGCTGGCAGACGAATACAGCGGAAGCGACAGAAACTGGTTCCTGCAGGCAAATGGGCTGGCCCCCTCCGGTAAGGCCTTCGCGGGCGTCTCCGTGATAATGCCTGAAATATGGTATCTGGAAGTCGATACCCTTTACAAACGGATTGAGAGCTACGGCACGCCGGGCTACGAAGGCGGATTCTGGTTCGACGGCGCGGCGAAAAAGATCGAGCATAACGCTCAGGGAAGCTTTGGCGATCAGGAGCAAAAACTCTACACTATGTCCGTCGGCTGGGACACGAAAGACGAAACCTCTGACGGAGCCCTCTACCGCGGCTTCATGACCGGCTACGGCTACGACCAGCGGTCGTTCAGCAGCGGCAGGGGAGAGTCTGACATGCACTCTTTTCAGGCCAGCTTCTACGGCATAAAGCGCCGCACCGACGGCCTCTATTACGGAGGGCTCGTCAAATACAACCGCTACAACAGCTCGGCGAGCGCCGCCATCAACGGCACAAACGAGAAGATCAAGAGCGACTTTGAGCAAAACGGCCTCGGCGCGTCGCTGATCGCCGGCAAAAGATTCAGCATACGTAACGGATGGTACTGGGAGCCGATGGCGCAGCTCTCCTACCTCCGCGTATTCGGCAAAGACATCGTCACGACCTCGGGGCTGAGGGCGAGCATCGACGACGGAGACAGCCTTCGCGGAAAACTGGGAGTCGTTCTTGGACGCAAATGGGTGATGCGCAGCGGCCGTTCTCTGGATATCTTCTTCGACGCCTCCGTCGTGCATGAATTTGACGGAGAGACGAAGGTCACGATGGAGAACGAGGACTTCACCTCCGATTACGGCGGCACATGGGGAGTATTCGGCATCGGCACGGCCTGGCAGCTGTCGAAAAACAGCTGGCTCAACGCCCGCTTCTACTACGCGGACGGAGACAGCCGGCGCGAACCGTGGGGCGTGCAGCTTGGAATGAGCATCGCCATGTAACCTGCGGCGGAAAGACCGGAAATATGTAAAGGAAGAGGCGGCCGACTTTGGAGCCGCCTCTTCCCTACATTTCCCCCGCAAGCCGTCTCATAAGTCTTGACAAACGTCTGATATCATGTAAAATATCTCTCTGTAATGCCGCTATGTGCGGCGTCGCTGAGTGGTAGGATGGCCGAGTGGTCAAAGGCAACAGACTGTAAATCTGTCGGCGTGAGCCTACGCTAGTTCGAACCTAGCTCCTACCACCATTTTTATGTAAAAATGCCCTTACCGCATTAGTGTATGACTGTTGTAAGCCGACTTAGCTCAGTAGGTAGAGCACATCCATGGTAAGGATGGGGTCTCCGGTTCGAGTCCGGAAGTCGGCTCCATTTAACAAGTCAGGCCCCTTTTAGGGGCCTTTTTTATTGCCTGTTACGCTTGTTAAAGTTGTTAAAATCCTGTTATAATCAAGCGCAACGGTTTTTTTTGATTTTTGGTAGCTTGTCAGGGTTGTTAAAGCTTTTTAAAGCCTGTTAAGCTAAAATCAGCACTAAACGGATGCTCCAGGCAGGAAGTTCCGTGTCCGTGGATGGCGTGCCGCGCCTCAATAGCAGGTTTGGCGGCTGGGCGTAACGATAGAAAGTGATAAAAAGAAGGGCTCCGGCAGGGCCCTTCTTTTTATCACTTTATGACAATATTGTTTTGCCGGTAATTTTCTATTGAGTATCTTTCTTTAAGGTCACGATCTTCTTCTCTCCATCATGTTCGATTAGGATGATAAGTGAAGAACCGGAAGCCCATTTGTTGGCGATATATGTATTGATGGCCTCTAGTTCGAGCGTGCTGAGGTCCTGTCCGTTAATTTCCAGTATCTTGTCGTTGATTACAATTTTTGCATTCGCCGCGGCGCTGCCGGGGTCTACGGTTTTTGCCCTATAGCACCCCTGCATATCCTTATCCGTAAGCGTTAGTCCAAGTTTTTTCTCTCTTTCGTTGCCTGATCCGGGGAGCTGGTCGACGGCCTCGTTTCCTATTTGGTCTTTAGGCGTATGGTCTATCAGGTTTTTTACTTCCTTGATTATTGGGACGAGCTGATCGATGCTGCGCTTTCTTTCATAAAAGCCGCCCCAGCCGTTGGATATTTTTTCTGTTTCAGTGACCATCATTTTAATATTGCCGTCTCTTGGAAGAAGGTTGAACCTTACAGTCGTATTCTGCGCCGCCGTCCAGAAGCCGTCGCCAAAGTTTTTATCGAAAGTTAGTTTATAGGGCGTGACTTCGTTTATCGCGAAGTTTTTGCCGGTCATGACTTCAATAAGGACGTCCTGTACCTGCTGCGGCGTGCAGTCTCTGATTGTGGTCGTATATACCGACGCCGCAAACGAGACGGATGCCGTCAGAATAACGAACAATATGGCCATCATGATTTTTTTCATTTCAATCTTCCTCTCAAGAACAAAAATTGTATTATAGAAGAGCTGCCGTTAGTCTATCATGTTTTATGGATTTTTACAGCTTCATGTTAAAGTGTCTTGCTTCATAGCTTTATCCGGGATATTTTTTCTTTGCTCGCGGTCATCAGTGCGGGGCGGCCGATAATGACGGATAATAAAGGGGCGGCGAAACGGGGCGTTTTCTCCAGTGTTAAGATCAACTTCATATAATTTGTACCAGCTGTTCTCCGGCATAATATGGTATGGGCAAAACTACCGGCTTTTCTCTCCTGGTTTTTATCACTATTTAATCGTTATTTTTACTAACGCGGGAATTTTAATGCTTATTATACTGATTTATATATTAAAGCTGCAAAATAATATATAAAACGGCAGTGATGCCGTAATCAGAAGGAGCGTTATTGTTGTGAAGATATCCCCAATCAAAGTTTTGTTGCTGTCGTTTATGGTTTCACTCTTCGCCTTCGGCGGACAGGCCCTCGCGGCGGCGGGAGACGCGGTCCGCACCGCCGAACCGTTCACCGGCAAGGTTCTGGTCGAAGGGCTTGACGGCCCCTGGGAGATGCTGTGGGGGCCCGATAATATGCTGTGGGTGACGGAGCGGCTTGGAAAGAGGATCGTGCGCGTCGATCCCGCAAGCGGGGCGGTGCGCGAGGCGGCCCGTATTGACAGGGCAAACGCCGCCGGCGGCCATGAGGGCATCCTCGGTCTGGCGCTGGCGCCTGATTTTCTCAAAAAAGGCGGCAAAAATTATGTCTATGTGGTCTATACGTATAAATCGTCGCCCAGCCAAAGCAAGTCGGATTTTAAGAGGATAGCCCGCTTCCGCTTTGACGCCAAAAGCGAAAAATTAGTCGATGAAAAGGTGATCCTCGACAAGATCCCCGCCGGAGACGACCATAACGCGGGACGTATAGTCTTTGGCCCGGACGGCAAACTTTATCTCTCTCTCGGCGAGCTCGGCCATAACCAGGGCGCCAATATGCTGCTGCCCAACGAGGCGCAGCGCCTTCCCTCAGCCGCGGAGGTGCGCAAATCCGACTGGAGCTCATATGTCGGAAAGGTGCTGAGGATTGAGCCGGACGGCTCCATCCCGCGCGACAACCCGGTGCTTGACGGTGTGAGAAGCCATATCTTCACCTACGGCCACCGCAATCCGCAGGGACTGGTGTTTGTGGGGGAGAACCTCTTCTCCTGCGAGCACGGCCCCTCGACCGACGACGAGATCAACCTGCTGGTGAGCGGCGGCAATTACGGCTGGCCAATAGTAGCGGGCTTCCGTGACAACCAGGCCTACACCTACGCCGACTGGTCGAAGGCCAACAAGAGCGCGATAGATAAGTACGACCCCAACCAGCCCAACATCATCCCCGAGGGCGTGCCCGTGATAAGGGAGCTGGACTGGAACGCGCCGAACTTCAAAGAGCCGCTGAAGACCTTCTATACGGTGCCCAACAGCTATAACTTCAAGGATTCCCGCTTTGAAAAACTGCCGTATCTCTTCTGGCCGACCGTGGCCCCGTCGAGCATCACCTATTACCCGGCGGACGGCGCGATCGAGGCGTGGAGAAATTCCCTCATCATCACGACGCTGAAAACCGGCGAGTTGTACCGGATGAAGCTGAACGCGGACGGAAAGACGCTGCAGGGCGACGCGATACCGTACTTCCATACCGCCAACCGCTATCGCGCGGCGGTCGTCTCCCCCGATACGAAGAGCATCTTCGTCATGACAGACAAGGGCGGCAATGTGCTGGACAGGAATTTCATGCCGACCAGTCAGGTGGAGAACTCGGGTGCGATAATCGTGTTTACATATGCCGGAGAGGGAAAATAATATATCCATTGACTTAACAGTAAGATATTTTTAAGCCGCGGGGCTGTCCCGCATGATAATGACAGATGCATGGCTTTCACATTGGCGGATGGGCCGAATGAAAGCTGTGTATCTGTCCTTTTTTGTCATTGTAAATTTTGCGTGCAGGGAGCGGTGAAAATAAAGAAGATAAAGGAAAAGTTCCGGTAAGAGGCGGGGCTTTTCCCGTCTGCCGCCGATTCCGGTCACGGCGGCCTGATTGTGAGCTGTCTTTCAGAAAATACTATATTGTGGATAAAATACTTGCAAGCAAATGCTAATGCAAAAAAATACAGGTATTTTATAGCGTAAATATAAACATTACACCTGTTTTATAATTTGAGGCCGGTTTGACATTCCCGTACGGCGCTCACTATAATGCTTGCGCGCCGTTATTCCATAATGGTTTTATATAACAATATTCAGTCTGAAGAGGAGCGTTTTAATTATGAAGTTTCTGGAAAAGCTCAGTGATTTTGTGGGTAAGTATATGGCCGTTATCGTCGTCGTAGTCGCGGCGGCGGCGCTTTTCGTACCGGCGGCCCTGATATGGATAAAGACGTCGTGGATCACGACCCTGCTGATGATAGTGATGTTCGGGATGGGGCTGACGCTGGATCCCGTCGACTTCGCCGTAGTCTTTAAGCGTCCGAAGGACGTCATTCTCGGGTGCCTCGCGCAGTTTACGATCATGCCTCTTCTGGCCTTCGCGCTTGGCAAGGCCTTTGCCCTGGACGACGCGCTGCTGGTCGGCGTTATCCTTGTCGGGACCTGCCCCGGCGGGACCTCGTCAAACGTTATCACCTACCTCAGCAAGGGCGACGTCGCCCTCTCCGTGGGGATGACCAGCGTCTCGACGCTGCTCGCCCCGCTGCTCACGCCGGCGCTGACCTACCTTCTGCTGAGGCAGACCGTCTCCGTCGATATGGCGGCGATGTTCATGTCGATCGTCAAGGTGGTGATCCTGCCGATCGCCGCGGGCTTCGTCATCAATAAATTTTTCAGCAGCACCACCCAGAAGGCGGTCAAGGTACTGCCGCTCGTCTCTGTGACGGCCATTGTCATGATCGTCGCCGCGGTGGTCTCCGCCAACTCCGCGAAGATCATGACCACCGGCGTTCTCGTGTTCTCGGTCGTCATCCTGCATAACATTCTCGGCTACGCGCTCGGTTACGTGATCGCCGCGTTTTTGAAGGTCCCGCTCGCGAAGAAGAAGGCGATCTCGATAGAGGTCGGGATGCAGAATTCAGGCCTCGCCACCAGCCTCGCGGCGACCTCCTTCCCCTCCTTAGCGCTGGCCACGGTCCCGGGCGCGGTATTCAGCGTCTGGCACAACATATCGGGAGCCATTCTCGCGAATATATATTCGCAGATGAAGGAGAAATAGCCTCTTACAAATTACCTTTTGCCTACTGCCGGTCCCGTCCCTTCCCCAAAGGGCGGGGCTTTTTTATGGACTCACTTATCATGTGGTTGGGGAACTATTTTTTTCGCTTGGCGGTATCCCCGCGTGCTAAAATATTACCGGCAAGCACCGCAAAAGTATCCAGACTGCCATAATGCCAAAAGATTGGGATGATGAGCGGGTGAAGATAAATGAGATCGTCAAAAGATACTATCCGCGCGAGCTTTTGCCCTCAGAGGGCGCTTCTGCCCTTGATGGGGAGAGCGTAAGGGCGCTGCTCCGCCGATTCGTTGATGAGGCGAACGGCGACCTTGACCGTCTGGGCGACGAACGCCGCCTCTACCTTCTTGAGGATATCCAGATTGACGAGCCGCGTTTCCAGTCGCGAAACGACATCAGCGGCGAGGCGGTGGAGACCTACGCGCAGAACTATGAGAACGGCGCGGATATGCCGCCCGTCGATATCGCCCTGCTTGACGACGGCCGCCTCTATCTGATAGACGGCTTCCACCGCTGCCGGGCAAGGATGAGGATGGGCGCCGCGTGGGGTTTCATCGACGCCGTGCTGCACAAAAATCTCTCAGAGGCCGACGCACGCTTTTTTTCCATAAAAGAGAACATGAAAAACGGTCTGCCGCTGCGCAGCAGGCGCGACAGAGAGAAGGCCTTCGCGATCTATGTCGAAACTGGACGCTGCCGCTATCCCAACGGGATGCTCAAAAGCTACCGCGAGATCGCGGAGGAGCTGACCTTCCTCGGCAAAGATACGGCGAGGCGTTATATGAGCAGCCTTTTCCCAGAGATCGCGAGACAGCTCTCAAACCGTTACGGCGAGCCGGAGGCTGGGCCGTTGGAAGACAGCTCCTCCAAGACGGAACGGCCGGAAAAAAGCGCCGCGCCAGCGCTGCTGAAGAGCCTGAAGAGGACCGGAGAACGGGCGGCGGCGATCGCCACCGACGAGAGCGCCCTCCTGTATGAGCGGCAGCTGCTGGCGCTGCTGAATGCCTCGCGCGCCAGGTGGCGGCGCGGCGTGATCGAAACGGCGGATTACGAGGGAATCCCAGGGAAGGATTAGGCGGTCTGGCCTTCGGAGGCCTTGAGGACCGGCGGAAATGGGCTTCCGCGCCGCATAGGCGAAGGCTGTCTTTGTCAGTAGTTGCTGTACAATTTTTAATCTCGCACCGCTGGTCACAATTACGCCGATGTTGTATAAATATATATGGGTAAATTATTCCCCCGGTTATGCAGGGTGATCCCCGTCCCAGGCACGCAGAGGCCGGAGCCGAAGCCACGGTAGTTGCTCTGTATCATCGAGACCATGTTCCCCTCGCCGTCCGCCGCCGCCAGATAGACCGTGCCGCCTGAGGTCTGGCGCTCCGAGGTCGGAAGCCCGGCCCCGGCCGGGGCGATGAGGGCGGCGCGGCGGTCGGCGAACTCCTCCGAAAGCAGCTCCGTCACCGAACGGCGCATATGGCGCGGGTCGCCCACCTCGGCGAGAGCCTCTGCGAACGCCAGCTTTATCGCCTCTATCTGCAGGTGGTAGCTGCGCGCGCATTCACGCTCCGAGAGCGTGAATTTTTTCAGGATGTTCAGCGCCATCAGCGCGACGATGCCCTGTCCGTTCGGCGGTATCTCCCAGACGTCGTAGCCGCGGTAATTCACGCCTATCGGCTCGACCCACTCGGGAGCGAACGCGGCGAGATCTTCAGCGCGCAGCCAGCCGTTATGTTCCTTTGAGAAGCGGTCTATCGCCTCCGCGAGTTCCCCCGTATAGAAGGCGGCGGCGCTCGTCTCCGCGATCTTTTCCAGCGTGCGCGCCTGCGCTTCGCAGCGCCAGATCTGCCCCGCGGCGGGCGCTTTGCCCTCTGCCGTGAAGCACTCGAAGAGGTGGGCGAACTCGCCGCCGTGGAGGTTTTTGGCAAAACCGGCGAAGGCCTTTTTCCAGAGCAGG
>Ga0192261_1028_pt1 | contig 35148 bp, 27 predicted proteins | sample Koala_Koa23_G3_FD_131283 | JGI IMG/M metagenome (GOLD analysis project Ga0192261, IMG submission 131283) | Enriched cells from koala feces incubated with labeled cellulose particles, San Francisco Zoo, California, United States - Koala_Koa2-3_G3 ... | reverse complement strand
TGCGACAACAAAAATGTCATTATTTTTGCAGGAAGTCCCGTAAATAATATCCTCAATAGATTAACGAGGTATGAATTCCCTTCAACAAGGGATATTATGCTTGTTGGTTATGAAAAATCTTACAGAAGCAGATTATAGAATGTATTTTCAAAATATGCTCCTGGATGTTTTGAAAAATCAGCTGGGAGTGATGTTGCCTGAAAAATTCGTCATCGTTCGGAGTTATTTCGCCGCTCAAATCTACCTGTCTGCCCTTGGGAAAGGCGAAATTCCCCTCGTCGCCCTGGAGAAGGCCCAACGACTATTATTTAAAGGAATCTCCATCCCCAAACATTAACAGCCCAAAATACCGAAGACAATAAATATCATTCGAATCCCCGGAAAAAATGAGATGCACACCTCTTTCCCTAAAAGGATCAAAGGACGACTCCACACACTCTCTTCGTGAATCACGCCCCATTTCCATACTCCGGAGATTCCTAGAAAAGACCCGAAATGCTGAACTTGTTCGTCACCTCGTCCTCCATTCCTTCAGATAACAATCTGGCATCAAGAAGATTTCCCCCTCAAAATGAAGAAGCGGAACATTGCCCGATTCTCGGGCCATACTATTTGGATCAGCAAAAGAGAGGCTACTTTTCGTAACCTCTCTTTTGCTGTGGGAGCACAGGGATTCGAACCCCGGACCCTCTGCTTGTAAGGCAGATGCTCTGAACCAGCTGAGCTATACTCCCTTAGGTAAGCAACCTGTTTGTTCCCGATTGCGAGTGCAAAGATAGGCAAAAAATCATTCCCTCCAAACTTTTCATCGATTTTTTTCTATTTTTTTGCCCCAGGTTGCCCTTCCTCTATTTTTGAACCGGTTCTCTCACCTCCAGAGACAACTCATCGAGTTGCGCTTGAGCCAACGGAGCCGGAGCATCGATCATCGTATCGCGACCCGAATTGTTTTTCGGGAAAGCAATGAAATCGCGAATCGAATCGGCTCCGCCAAAGAGCGAACACCAACGGTCAAGTCCAAAAGCAATCCCGCCATGAGGAGGAGCCCCAAATTTAAAGGCATTCATCAGGAAGCCGAACTGACGTTGCGCCTCTTCCGGTGTAAAGCCCAGCACCTGGAACATCTTATTTTGCAGCCCGGAATCGAAAATACGAAGCGATCCACCGCCTACTTCCACCCCGTTCACTACGAAGTCATAAGCATTGGCCCGAACTTTACCCGGATCGGTATCGAACAGATCGATATCTTCGGGCTTCGGCGAAGTAAACGGATGATGCATGGCATAATAGCGCTGAGTTTCGTCGTCCCATTCGAGCAACGGGAAGTCCACCACCCACAACGGAGCGAAATGAGTCTTATCCCGCAGACCCAACCGGGCGCCCATTTCCAGACGCAATTCACACAAAGCGGACAGAGTCTGTTTGCGAGGGCCGCTCAAGATCAGCAACAAATCGCCGGGTTTCGCCCCACAAGCCTCCGCCCACGAAGCCAAATCTTCCGGCGCATAAAATTTATCCACGCTCGATTTATAATGGCCGTCCGCGTCGATCCGAACATACACCAGACCTTTAGCACCCACCTGCGGGCGTTTCACGAACTCGGTCAACTCATCGAGCTGTTTGCGGGTGTATCCGGCACAACCTTCGGCACAGATCGCCCCGATGTATTCGGCAGAATCGAACACGCCGAATCCTTTCCCTTGCGCCAACTTCGTAATATCATTAAAGGTCATCCCGAAGCGGATATCGGGTTTGTCGGATCCGTATTTTTCCATCGCATCGGCCCACGTCATCCGCGGGAAAGCTTCCGGGAAATCGATGTTCAACAAGGTTTTGAACAGATGCTTGGCCATGGATTCGAAAATCTCCAGAATATCGTCCCGTTCCACAAACGACATTTCACAGTCGATCTGGGTAAATTCGGGTTGACGGTCAGCCCGCAGGTCTTCATCCCGGAAACAGCGCACGATCTGGAAGTAACGGTCGTAACCGGCCACCATCAACAACTGTTTGAACGTTTGCGGCGACTGGGGCAATGCATAAAACTCTCCGGGATTCATCCGAGAAGGTACCACGAAATCGCGGGCCCCTTCCGGCGTCGATCCGATCAGATACGGGGTTTCAATTTCCAAAAAACCGCGCTGATCCAGGAAACTGCGTACTTCATGCGTCAATTTGTGACGCAGCATCAGGGCGTTTTTCAGCGGATTGCGCCGCAAATCCAGAAAACGATACTTCATGCGCAGTTCATCGCCTCCGTCACTCTGGTCTTCGATCGTAAAGGGAGGGGTCAACGAAGCGTTCAATACCTTGAGTTCTTCTACCACAATTTCGATCTCGCCGGTCGGGAGTTTCGGATTTTTGGCACTGCGTTCCACCACCCGACCCGTCGCCTGAATCACGAATTCGCGACCCAGCGAAGAGGCCGTTTCCCGTACGGCCGACGTGGCATGCTCTTCCACCACCAATTGGGTAATACCGTAACGATCCCGTATATCAATAAAGGTCATGGCGCCCAGATTACGAACTTTCTGGACCCATCCCGCCAACGTAACGGTTTCCGAAATATTTTCCTTGCGTAACTGACCGCAGGTGTGGGTTCTGTACATATGTCGAAATTTTTATACTTTTGTTCCAAAACGAATTTCAAAGGTAATAAAAACTGATGAACGACACACAAGATCAGGACGTTTTTTTTATGCGTCAGGCCATTTCCGAGGCACGTCTGGCTTTGGAACAGGGCGAAGTTCCCATCGGAGCGGTCGTCGTCTGGAAAAACCAGATCGTCGGCCGGGGTCATAACCTGGTGGAAACCCTGGGCGATCCGACCGCCCACGCCGAAATGCAGGCCATCACCTCGGCCACTTCCGCCATCAGCGGAAAATACCTGCCGCAATGCCGGTTGTATGTCACCGTCGAGCCCTGCGTTATGTGTGCCGGGGCCTGCTTCTGGTCACAACTGGGCGCCGTCATCTACGGAACCGAGGACCCGAAACGCGGCTTTTCCCGCCTGAAATCTCCGATATTCCATCCCCGGACCGAAATTCGAAGCGGCGTTCTCCAGCATGAATGCCGCGAACTGATGAACCGCTTTTTTAATACCCTGCGCTAAATATTCGCCCACGACGATTTGTATATTCAACAGAAAACGCTATATTTGTTCGATCCCAAATATCCAGACTCTAAAAAAAAGTTGGGCTTAAATCCTTAAACTTAGACGAAAGACATGAATAGAATGAAAATGACTGCAGCACTCGCATGTGCTCTGCTGACTACGGGAGTAGCTTTTGCTCAACTGCCGGCTGAAGTAACGGCCAAGTACAACGAAGCGGCTGCACTGATCAATCAAAAGAAATTCATCGAAGCTATTCCGATGCTGGAAAACGTTCTGTCGGAAGGTGAAGCCGCCGACCCCGAATCAGACATCGTGATGCAGGCCCAAAAACTGTTGCCGGAATGCTACATCCGTCAAGGAGCCATGTCTGCCGGTGCCGGTAAATTCGAAGATGCCATCACCGCATTGAACAAGGCCGACGAACTGGCCAACCAATACAACGTTACCGCGGCTAAATCCAAAATCGACAATCTCTTTCCGAAAGTTTATGTAGCTTACGGAGCTCCCGCTTTCAACAACAAAGATTATGCGAAAGCCATCGACGTATTCTCTCGGGCTTACGCCAAATTCCCCAACGACACCAAAATGGCCATGTTGCTGGCTCAAAGCTACTGCGAATCGGGCGAAATGGCTAAAGGGGAGGAAATCTACAAAAACATCATCGCGCTGGAAGCCAAACACGACAAATATGCCGAAGCCGCCAGCCAGGCTAAAGCCGCTTTGGCCAACTACCTGCTGGTAGACGCCTCGAAAGCTGCCGAAGCACAGGATCTGGAAGGTGTCGTTAAAGCCACCGACGCTATTCTGGCTTTCGATCCGACCAACGGTGCCGCTAACCTGATGCGTCTGCAAACGGCAACCAATTTGAAAAATTACGACGCCGTGATCGGTTTCGGGGAAGAAGCTGCTTCGACTCAACCGACCGAACTGGACAAATCCAATGCTTACTTCCTGCTCGGTGCAGCCTATCAGAACAAAAACGATAAGGCCAAAGCCATCGAAATGTACCAGAAAGTAACCGAAGGTCCCAATGCCGCTACCGCTAAAGCTCAAATCGCTGAACTGAACAAATAATTGATCGTCATACTTTTTAACGAGCCGCCTGACAAGACCTGTCAGGCGGCTCGCTTTTTACACCTTCTCCGATCATCCCCGACCTCATCTTTCATAAACAGAAACAGAAATCCTCACATTTCCTCTCAGGGGATCGGTTTCCTCTTATAAAAATCACGATCCCATCGACCATTCTGAAAAGTGTCTTACACTGTCTCTTCTCCCGAACGACGGTTTTGCTTAGAGAGCAACATACCCAGAAAGCCCACCAAAAAAATCACGGTCGTCCCGACCACAATCGTGAGATTGGTATGCCACGTACTCCGAAATACATAAAACGGAGAACCCTGATTCAACACCGGAGAAAGACTCATCCACATAATTACCAATACGCCTATCACGGTGGCCAGAATCATCGGCACCCGCCGGGTCGTTCGGAAAACCAGTCCCAGCAAAAATAAGCCGAGCATTCCTCCACTGAAAATCGAAGCCAATTTCCACCAGGCTGTCAACACCCCTTCTACTCCCATCATCAGCAAACCAACCAAAACCCCTATGATTCCTATTCCCAAAGAGGCTCCATACAACACGGCCATACTTTGTCTGCGACTCAGGCCTTCCTTATGAAAATGCTGCACAAAATCCACCAGCACCACCGTCGCCCCCGAATTGATACTGGTCGAAATCGTACTCATACCGGCCGCAAAAATCGAAGCGATCAATAAGCCTGTCACCCCCGTAGGCAAGCCATGAACAATGAAATAGGGGAATACCCGATCCCCACTGATTCCCTCCGGCAGGGCTCCCGGCTGCGCAGTATAATAGGCAAAGAGTGCCGTGCCGATATACACAAACAACAACGAAACCGGAATATACAGCAGACTGCCGAACAGGGTCGACTGAATCGCTTCCCGGGTAGATCGAGTGGTCAGATAACGCTGTACATAGTTTTGATCAATACCATAGTTCTGCACATTCACAAAAAGGCCGTAAATGAAAATCACCCAAAACGTAGGTTCACTCAGGCTCAAACTAAAACTTCCCAGACTGAACTTATGATGAGCAGACGCTATCTCAAAAAGTTGAGACGGACCCTCCGGCATCGAGAAGGTCAGCATCACCGCACAAGCAAGGGCTCCGACGATCAAAACCAATCCTTGAATCGCATCTGTCCAGATCACGGCAGCTATACCTCCCAACAAGGTATAACACAATGTAAATACCCCCGTACAGACAATAATGGTCGGAACATCCCAGCCAAACATAAAATTCAACGGCAACGCAAGCAGGAAAAGGATGGACCCCGTACGAGCCAGCTGGGTGAGCAAATAGCAGGCCGCCACATAAGCCCTCGCCCAATAACCGAACTTTACCTCCAAATAATGATAAGCCGATACGCTATGCTGGCTGCGGTATAAGGGAATAAAAATTTTGGCGGCCAACCAACTGGCCAACGGAATAGAAAGGCTGAAAACAAATGGATTCCAATTCTTCAGATAGGCATCCCCGGGCAATCCTAAAAAACTGATACTGCTGACAAAAGTCGCAAAAATACTCATCCCGACCGCCCAGGCCGGTAACGAGCCATCTGCTCGGGTAAAGGCGGAAGCCCCTTTCCTGCTCTGAGCATAAAAAGAACACCCCAACACCGCAATTCCAAGGACAAAGGCAAAAAACACTACATAATCCAACCAAGTGATTTCCATATGCTATATCGTTGCTAACGACTCGTCTGAATCCCGAATCCGTACAGTTAACCAATCCTCAAAAATTCGATTTGGATAAAATTAACGAAAACGTCCGAATTCCCCAAGCTCTCCATCCGCTCCGGGAACAAGTACTTCAAGGATTTCTCCCCTTCGACGCTTATTCCCTCAAAAAACGAGAAATCTCTCTCAACCAAACGAAGAATATGGTGACAAAAAATGGTTTAAAGCCACAAAAAACACTACTTTTAAGGGGAGGTATACTCTCTCATAAAATGCATATCCTCCTTATTAACCTCATACAAGCGTTAAACGAGACCATGAAACTTCATTACTTCTGGCTGCTAAGCACCCTGTTAGTATGGATGGGGTGCCAGTCTCCCCGAATTACCATCGAACATTTACAAGTCGAGATGCTGGAAAATCCCGTCGGCGTAGGCACCTCCACGCCCCGTTTCTCCTGGCGACTGTCAGCCTCCATGCCCGACATAAGGCAAACCGCCTACCGAATCGAAGTGGCCACCTCTGAAAAAGCCCTTTTGTCAGGCGAGCTGCTCTGGGACTCCGGCGACATATCGAGCGATCTATCGATCCTCATTCCTTACCAAGGTCCTGCACTCCAATCCGGCCAAACCTACTTCTGGAGAGTCAATGTACAGACCAATCAAGGCCCCCTCCGCTGGAGCGAGCCGGCTTACTGGACCATGGCTCTGCTCGAACCCGAAGATTGGCAAGCCGAATGGATCGGCATCGCCCCTGAAGATTCGACCATGACCTTTGGCGGCGACACCAACCGTCCCTGGATCAGGACCCGACTTTCCGCCCGCTATCTTCGCAAGGAGTTTCCTTTAGACAAAAAAGTATCACGCGCCATTCTGTCGATCTGCGGTCTGGGTGCCTATGACGCTTATCTGAACGGCAAACGTGTCAGTGAGGCCGTCCTCGCTCCCGCACAAACCAATTTTGCGAAAACCACTTACTTCAACACTTACGATGTCACCCCGCTGGTACAAACCGGACCCAACGCCATCGGAGTCACACTGGGCAATCAACACTACTATTCTACCCGAAATCCGGGAATCATCGGATACGGCTATCCTCAACTGCTGGCTCAACTCGATGTCGAATATAGCGACGGCACCCATCAGCGAATCGTGAGCGACCCCTCGTGGCAAGTGACCGACCGAGGACCTATCGTGGCCAACAATGAATTCGATGGGGAGGAATATGATGCCCGGTTGGAAATGCCCGGCTGGAACCTGGTCGGATTCGATGCTTCGGAATGGAAAACCCCCGACCGCATGAAGGCTCCGACCGACAATCTACGCGCACAACCCAATCCGACAATGAAAATCAAAGAGCTGCTGACGCCGATCTCCATCCATCGGTTGAAAGACGGCAAACTGATCGTCGATATGGGACAAAACATGGTAGGCTGGCTCCGAGTCCGACTCAACGGAAAAAAAGACCAACCCATTACCTTCCGTTTCGCCGAACTGCTGCAACCCGACAGCTCCCTCTATCTGGCCAACTTGCGGGGAGCTCTGGTAACGGACATCTATACCCCTGCTGCCGACCGTGTTTTCGAATGGGAACCGCGTTTCGTTTACCATGGATTTCGTTACGTCGAAATCAGCGGACTGGACGACACGCCGGACCTGGATGACCTGACCGGCTGCGTGATCTATGACGACATGAAAACCACCGGAGAGTTCGAAACCTCCAACGAAATCATCAATCAGGTTTTCAAAAATGCTTATTGGGGAATTCGTGGCAACTACCGGGGATTTCCCACGGACTGTCCACAACGGGATGAACGGTTGGGCTGGCTGGGAGACCGTACAACCGGAGCCTACGGCGAAGCCTTCGTATTCGACAATGCCCTGATGTACAACAAATGGCTGCAAGACATCGAAGATTCCCAAAACGCCGAAGGCGCCATTTCGGCAGTCAGCCCGGCTTACTGGGAAATCTATCAGGACAACGTCACCTGGCCGGCCGCCTATTTCACCGTTGCCGACATGCTCTATCGTCACTATGGAGACATCAGCGGAATCATCCGCCACTACCCCTCCATGAAACGTTTTATCGACCGCATCACCTCTTCGGCCATGGAAGACGGCATCGTCGTCAAAGACCGTTACGGCGATTGGTGTATGCCGCCCGAAAGCCAGGAACTCATTCACTCGCAAGACCCGACCCGCCAAACACCCGGACCGATTCTTTCGACGACCGTCTTTTACCATCTGCTCAATCTCATGGAGGAATATGCCCTCCTGAGCGGACACGCTGCCGACACCTCCGTCTACCGCCAATTGGCCGCCCAAATGAAAGAGGCCTACAACGCCCGATATTTCGACCCGCAAACCGCCCAATACGGCAACAACACCGTCACCGGCAACCTGCTTTCCCTGCGGCTCGGGTTGGTTCCTCCGGGCTACGAGGAACGGGTGGCCCGCAACATCGTGGATAAAACCGTCAACGAATTCGGAGGTCATGTAAGCACCGGTGTGCTGGGTATCCAGCACCTGATGCGCGGACTGACCGAAAGCGGACACATCGACCTGGCCTACCAGATCGCCTCCAACGACACCTATCCCAGCTGGGGTTACATGGCCCGACAGGGGGCGACCACCATCTGGGAACTCTGGAACGGAGACACCGCCGCCCCGGACATGAATTCCTGCAACCACGTCATGTTACTGGGCGACTTATTGATCTGGTATTATGAAAACCTGGCCGGCATTCAAAATGATCCGTCCGGTGTCGCATTCAAACGGCTGATCATGAAACCGGTTTTCCCCGAAGGCCTCGAAGAAGTAAAAGCCTCGTTCGACTCTCCCTATGGCCTTATCCGAAGCCATTGGACACTCCATGGAGACGATCTCTCGTGGGAAATCGAACTGCCGGCCAACACTTCGGCCCACATAGAGCTGCCGGCCCGATTCAACATCGATCCGGCCCCTCAACCAGGAATTCACAACGTCATCCGACAAGACAGTGTAATTTGTCTGGAGATCGGTTCCGGAACATACCGGTTCGCATCCGCTCATTAATCCTCAACGCCCATTCAACAAAGAATCCCCACCGAACCATGTCGGTGGGGATTTCTTCTTTATTCCCTGAAATCGGTTTGGTTTACAATACTTCCTTATGGGCCGCTTTCAGGGTATTTTTCATCAGCGAAATGATGGTCATGGGTCCTACGCCTCCCGGAACCGGGGTAATATAACTGCACTTGGGAGCCACTTCGTCAAACTTAACATCCCCCAACAATTTCCAGCCGCTCTTGGTCTTATCGCTGGGCACCCGCGTAATCCCGACGTCGATCACCACAGCCCCTTCCTTAATCATGTCGGCCGTCACGAATTCGGCTTTCCCCAAAGCAGCAATGACAATATCGCCCGTACGAACCACCGAAGCCAGATCTTTGGTCCGGCTGTGGCAGATGGTCACCGTGCAATCCCAACCTTTCTGCGACAACAGATTGGCGATGGGACGCCCTACGATGTTGCTGCGACCGATCACCACGCAATGTTTGCCGGCCGTCTCGATCTTATAATGTTTGAGCAGTTCCAAAATCCCGTCGGGAGTCGCAGGCAGATAAGCCGGCAGACCCAACATCATGCGACCCGTATTGACCGGGGTGAAACCGTCCACATCCTTGTGGAAATCGATCGCTTCGTTGATCCGCTGTTCGGAAATGTGTTTAGGCAACGGCAACTGTACAATGAATCCATCCACATCGGGATCGGCATTCAGTTTGGCGATTTCTCCCAACAAAAACTCTTCGGTAATGTCGGCCTCGAAACGCAGCACGGTCGAACGGAACCCCACTTCCGAACACGCCCGTTCCTTATGTCCCACATAAGTCTGGCTGGCCCCGTCGTTCCCGACCAAAATAGCGACCAGATGAGGAGGTCGATTCCCCTGTTCCTTCCAGTCCTTTACGTCCGCGGCAATCTCCTTGCGCAATTTCGCGGCCACTTCTTTCCCGTCAATAATTGTCATAGATATTTCGGATTTATGGTTTCAATCGGTTTTCTCTTTCCCGGAACGCCCCCGATTACCGGTGCAAACGGGGCATCATTCCTTTGGGCATGTTGGCTACCGCCTTCATCATCTTGCGGGTATCCTCGAACTGTTTGAGCAGACGGTTGACATCCTGTAAAGTCGTACCGCTCCCTTTCGCGATACGCTGTTTGCGGCTGGCGTTGATCAAAGCCGGATTTTCGCGTTCGGCCGGCGTCATCGAATAGATGATCGACTCGGTCTGCTTGAACACATCGTCCCGAATTTCCACGTTTTTCAGCGCTTTGCCTACGCCCGGAATCATCGAAGCCACATCCTTCAGGTTCCCCATCTTCTTGATCTGGTTAATCTGGGTCAAAAAGTCGTTGAAGTTGAACTGATCCTTTACCAATTTCTTCTTCAGGCGACGGGCTTCTTCTTCATCGTACTGCTCCTGGGCCTTTTCCACCAACGATACGATATCGCCCATACCCAAAATACGGTCGGCCATACGTTCGGGATGGAACACCTGCAGTGCATCCATCTTTTCCCCCGAGCTGATGAACTTCAACGGTTTGTTCACCACGGCCCGAATCGAAATGGCGGCCCCGCCTCGGGTATCCCCATCGAGTTTGGTCAGCACCACCCCATCGAAATCGAGTCGCTGGTTGAATTCCCGGGCCGTATTGACGGCATCCTGACCCGTCATCGCATCCACGACAAAGAGCGTTTCACTCGGCTGAACCGCCGCCTTGATGCGCGTGATCTCCTGCATCATCTCTTCGTCCACGGCCAGACGACCCGCCGTATCGACAATCACCGTATTGATATGATTGGTCCGAGCATACTGAATCGCATTTTCAGCGATCTGCACCGGATTCTGATTCCCCTCTTCGGTGTAGACTTCCACGCCGATCTGACCTCCCAGCACCTTCAGCTGTTCGATAGCGGCCGGACGATAAACGTCCCCGGCCACCAATAGAACCTGACGTCCTTTCTTGCTCTTAATCAGGTTGGCCAGTTTTCCCGAAAACGTGGTTTTCCCGGACCCCTGCAGACCCGCGATCAAGACAACGGCCGGATTGCCTTCCAAACGAATGTCAGTCATCGTACCGCCCATCAACTGCGCCAGCTCGTCGCGTACGATTTTGGTCATCATCTGACCCGGTTTGACCGACTTGAGCACATCCTGCCCCAGGGCCTTGGCCTTGACCTCATCCGTAAAAGTCTTGGCCACCTTATAATTGACATCGGCATCGATCAACGCCCGGCGAATCTCCTTGAGGCTCTCCGCCACATTGATCTCGGTGATACGTCCTTCCCCTTTGAGAATCTTAAACGACCGTTCGAGTTTATCGGTTAAATTTTCAAACATCTTTATTGAGTTTCCTATATGAAATCAGCGAGGTCGATCCCGGAAGACTGCTGTCACCTTCCGATCTTCCTCCGTTCTACTTGTTACGTTCCAACACAAAATCGGCAAATCCCAGCAAACTGTCCTTCACAGGGGAGGCCGGATAATCCGCCAACAAACTGACCGCCTGATCGCGATAACTCATCATACAACTACGGGCATGTTCCAAGCCTCCGTTATCGATCACAATCTGCTGAAGTTCGGCGACATATTCCGGATGTTCCTGCACTTGGCTCAACTTATCGAGCAATCTGTTCCGTTCGGCGGCCGAGCTATTTTCCAACACGTACAGCAGAGGTAAAGTGATTTTCCGCTCCCGAAGATCTCCTCCCGACGGTTTGCCGGTCTCTTCCATCGGGGAAAAATCCAAGATATCGTCCTTGATCTGAAAAGCGATGCCCAAATTGTCGCCGAAAGCCCGCATCCGATCGACAGCCGATGAATCGGCATGCACAGACAAAGCCCCCACCGCTCCGCAGGCACCAATCAACGAGCCTGTCTTTTTATAAATAACATCCAAATAAACAGGACGTGTAATCGACAATGTTTCAGCTTGTTCGGTTTGAATCAATTCTCCCTCGCTGATCTCGTGGATGGCCCGCGTCACTTCCGCCAGCAAATCCCAAGCCCCTTCCCGCAAACTGGAATGATAGGTGCGGGCAAAAATATAGTCCCCCACCAACACCGCGGTCCGCGAATGCCACAGGGCATTGACCGACGGAGCGCCCCGACGAACGAACGCTTCATCCACCACATCGTCATGAATCAGCGAAGCCGTGTGAATCATCTCCACCACAGCTGCGCCCGTATAGGTACGGCTGTCGATCTCTCCGTGCAAGGCCGCAGAAAGCAACACCAGCAACGGCCGCAACTGTTTTCCCCGTCGAGCGAGAATATAATCGCAAATCGACGAGACAAAAGCATTGTCACTCCGCAGAATGGAGGCGATAAACGTCTCATAATGACGAATATTCCCGGCAATGGGTTGCTGTATCTCCGCTAAGCTCGACATGAATCTTCGTTATAGAATGCAAATATCGGCCTTTTTTCCGAAAACTTCAATAACTCTCAGGCTTTTTTACCCAATCTGAAAGCTCTTTCCTCGGCACCATATCGTATATCTCAACAATTTTTCGTTACTTTGTAATTTCATGGCGGGTTGTCAAGATATCCCATATCCGGCAACCAAAACTGCAATTTGAACAAGACCCCATGCAATCTCAAAAAGCTTTGACCCGCTGGCTGCCTTACGGAGTGGCACTGGCCCTCTTTCTGGTCCTCAACCTGTTCTATTTCGCACCTCAGTTCAAGGGCGAAGTACTCCCCCAACACGATATCATGCAATATGAGGGCATGACTCAGGATATCGAAGAACATCGGGCCCAATACGGAGAAGATCCCCAATGGGAAGGTCGTATGTTTTCGGGCATGCCGGCCTACCTGATCAACGTCAAATACGACGGAACCCTGATCCGGACCCTGACCAAAGCCTTCTACTTCCTGGGACAGCCTGCCTCGCTGATTTTCCTTTCCATGGTACTCTTTTTCTGTATGTTGCTCTGTCTGGGCGTCAACCCGTGGATCGGACTTATACCCTCATTGGCCTATGGGCTGTCGACCTATTTCTTTATCATCATCGGAGCCGGGCACATGACCAAGATGATGGCGCTGGCTTTCGCCCCCATGATGTTGGGCGGAGTCTTCTACGCCTACCGACGGAACGCTTGGATAGGGGCTGCCCTGACCGGATTTTTCGGATCGATCCTTATCGGAGTCAATCACCCGCAGATCACCTATTATTTCCTGCTGATCGTACTGGCTTACTGGATCAACGAACTAATTCGCGCCTGCAAAGCTCACGCCTTAAACCGATTCGCCAAAACAACCGCTCTGCTGGTTTTGGCTGCCATCTTGGCGGTCGGCAGTAACGCTGGCATGCTGTACTATATTCAAAGCCACAGCCCGGAAACCATCCGCGGCGGCAGCGAACTGAGTTCGGCCTCTTCAATGGAAGGCAAAGACGGTCTCGATCTGGATTACGCCACCAACTGGAGCTATGGCAAAACAGAAACCTTCAATCTTCTGATTCCCAACCTGTACGGAGGAACCTCCGAAGGCGGATTCAGCGACGACGGGCCTGTCTCCAAAGCACTCATCCCATATAACGCCCGAGGCATGGCTACCCAACTGCCCGCCTACTGGGGCGACCAACCGATCACTTCGGGTCCGGTATATATCGGAGCGGTCATGCTGTTTATCGCCGTACTGGGGATGTTCGTACTGAAAGGATCCACCCGGTGGTGGATCGCCGCCATCACCCTATTGGCGGTTCTCCTCTCCTGGGGCCGGAACTTCATGTGGTTCACAGAGTTGTTCTTCAACTACTTCCCCATGTACAACAAGTTCCGGACCGTCTCGATGATTCTGGTCATCGTCGAATGGACCGTACCTCTGCTCGGCGCCCTGACCCTCCAGCAAATCTGGACGCAGGAACTGCCGACCGAACGGCTCCGCCGCGGGCTGAAATACACGACCGGCATCGTCGGAGGCATCATTCTGTTTTTCTTACTGTTCGGTGGAAGCCTTTTCTCTTTCACCTCTCCCGTCGACACCCAGATGCCTCAAGATGTAGCCGCCGCCATGCAGCAGGAACGCGCCGAAATGCTTCGCGCCGACGCCCTGCGCTCGCTGATTTTCGTGCTGCTATCCGCCGGCGTGCTGTGGCTGTTCATGGCACAAAAACTCAAAAAGAGCGTCTTTGTTCTGTTGTTGTGCGGACTGGTGATCGCCGACATGGTGCCGGTCAACCTCCGTTACCTGAACCCCGACAAATTCGTCCCTGAAGCCCAGAACCAACTGAAACCCACAGAAGCCGACCTGCAAATCCTGGCCGACAAAGAACCCGGATTCCGCGTGCTCAACCTGTCGGTCAGCCCATTCCAGGATGCTACGACCTCCTATTTCCACCGTTCAGTCGGCGGATACCACGGAGCCAAACTGCGCCGCTATCAGGATGTGATCGAACGCCACCTGAGCCAGATGAACTGGGGGGTCTACAACATGCTCAATACCAAATATATTATCACACGGGATCAACAAAGCGGAGCCTTACAAGTGCAGCAGAATCCCGGTGCGAACGGAGCCGCCTGGTTCGTCGACCAGATACAAACCGTCCAAGGGGCCGATGCCGAAATCGCCGCACTGGACTCGATGGACACCAAACGAATTGCTGTGGTCGATCAACGCTTTGCTCCGGCCCTCGAAGGCATCCAACTCCAGGCCGACAGCACGGCCCGCATCACCCTGACCGATTACCGGGTCAATCGACTGACCTACGATTATACGGCCGCCAAACCCGGTGTGGCCGTCTTTTCGGAAATCTATTATCCGAAAGGCTGGACCGCTTACATCGACGGTCAGCAAGCCCCCTATTTCCGGGCTGACTACCTGTTGCGCGCCATGGTTCTTCCGGCCGGTACCCACCAAGTCGAATTCGTCTTCCGGGCTCCGCACTACCGCGCGCTCAGCACCGTAGCCTGGGTATGTTCCCTGTTGCTGCTGGGATCCTTGGCAGCCGTAGTTCTTTACAAGATTCTCAAAAAACAACACCATGACGGACAGTAATAAACGCATCAAACGAAAAGTACGCAACGCCTACCTGATCTCCACGGTCAGCGTAGCTTTGGTTCTCTTTCTGCTGGGCGGCGTGGGCTACCTCATCATGAGCGCCCTAGGGGCCACCGAACGCATTAAGGGAAACGTCACCGTTTACCTGATGCTCAAGAACGATTCCATCCCCGAAGCCCAACAAGCCATTCAACAAAAACTGACCCTCCACCCTTCGGTCAACGCCGTCAAATATATCTCGAAAGACGAGGCTGCCAAGGAATTCCAAGCCTATTTGGGCGATAATTTCGTAGAATTTCTGGAAGAAAATCCGCTGCCGAACGCCTACGAAATCACCCTGAAAGCCGAAGCCTCCGACAAAGACCATGTCGCCGCTCTGGAAAAAGAAGCCCTGACCTGGGAAGGTGTGGACGAAGTGGTCTATCAGCGAAACGTCGTCGAACAGATCACCTCCAACATCAACAAATTCAATCTGGTTCTGCTGCTTTTCGGAGCAACCTTGCTGTTTATCTCACTGATTCTGCTCAACAACACCATCCGGGTCACCATTTTCTCCAAACGTTACGTCATCAACACCATGAAACTGGTCGGGGCTACCCGCTGGTTTATCATGAAACCGTTCTTGGGAAGCAGCATCCTCCAAGGAATGTATGCCGGACTGATCTCTTGGGCCATGTTACTGCTGATGATCATGGGCCTGAACGAAGGCTTGCCAGAAGTGAATTTCATCAGCGATCAACGTTATCTGATCGCCATTTTCGCCGCACAAATGATCGGAGGCATTCTCATTTCTTTGATTTTTACTACCTTCGCCGTACGAAAATTCCTGCGCATGCGCGCCGGAAGCATCCATATCTATTAAACCGTAATGCCCGTTCATCATGAGTAATACGCAAAAACAATCTCCGGAAGCCCTCCGTGAAAAACAACGACAAATGCCGTTGACCTTCACCAACTACAAACTGATGCTGATCGGACTGGCCATCATCGTCATCGGTTTCATCCTGATGACCGGAGGCGGCAGCGACAACCCCAATGAATTCAATTGGGAAATGTTCAGTTTCCGTCGCATTACCCTGGCACCGATCGTCGTGCTGGCCGGATTCGCGTTCGAGATCTACGCTATCATGAAAAAACCGAAACAAAAAGAAAAGTAAAGAATCATGGAATTGTGGGAAGCTATCGTACTGGGAGTCATTCAGGGCCTGACCGAATTTTTGCCCGTCTCCAGTAGCGGACACCTGGAAATCGCCAACGCCCTGTTCGGCATTCACGAAAGCAATAACCTGGCTTTTACCGTCGCCGTTCACGGAGCTACGGTTCTCAGTACTATCGTGGTATTCTGGCGCGAAATCGGCCAACTGCTCAGCGGACTGTTCCGCTTCCAAATGAACGAACAAACGCGGTTCATCATCAATATCTGCATCTCGATGATTCCGGTGCTGATCGTGGGACTGTTCTTCAAAGACAGCGTCGAAGCCCTCTTTACCAGCAACATGACCTTAGTCGGATGCACCCTGTTGGTTACGGCGGCTTTGCTGACCTTCTCGCAGTATGCTCCGCGCCGCAACCGTATGATGACCCCGCTAAGCGCCCTGATGATGGGGATCGCCCAGGCGGTAGCCGTATTGCCGGGGCTGTCGCGTTCCGGCTCGACCATCTCCACGGGGCTAATCATGGGCGTCAAACCCGAAGAAGTCACCAAATTCTCCTTCTTAATGGTGCTGATTCCGATTCTGGGCATGAATTTCCTGGATATCGTCGGCGGTAGTTTCGCCGAAGGCGACAGCGTGGGCTCCCTCAACCTGATCGCCGGAGCCGTTGCCGCCTTCGTCACCGGAACCCTCGCCTGCAAATGGATGATCGGTATCGTCAAACGTGGCAAGCTGATCTGGTTTGCCCTCTACTGCCTGTGCGTCGGCGCCGGAGCACTGATCTATTCCCTGATCCACTAATTCTGACGGCTTGAAACAACCGCTCCACCCCGACATACCCTTCGAGGAAGGCTATGTACTCCCTATTGACAAACCTTTGGGTTGGACCTCTTCGGACGTCGTCCGCAAGATGAAAGTCGTCCTGCGCAAACTGGGTTATCGCAAGATCAAAATCGGTCATGCCGGCACGTTGGATCCCTTGGCGACCGGATTGTTGCTGATCTGCATCGGCAAGGCCACCAAACAGGCCGAAACCCTGCAAGCGGAAGAAAAAGAGTATCTAACCACCGTGAAACTGGGGGCCACCACCCCGAGTTTCGACTTGGAACACCCCATCGACGAGACGTTCCCCTACGAACACATTACCTGCGAGGCTGTCGAAGCCGCCCTGCAGTCGATGCAAGGCGAACAACTGCAAATCCCCCCGGTCTATTCGGCCAAAATGATCGAAGGGAAACGCGCCTATGAATACGCCCGCCAAGGGGAAGAGGTCGAAATGCGCCGAGCTCTGATCAACATCTACGAAATGAAACTCGAGGCTTTCGAGTTGCCCCATGTAACGATCCGAATCCGTTGCAGCAAAGGGACCTATATACGCTCCATCGCCCGCGACCTGGGTTTGCGACTGGAAAGCGGCGGACACCTTACGGCACTGCGCCGCACCCGCAGCGGAGGATTCCGGGTGGAAGATGCCTATTCGATCGAAGAGGCCGGCGAACAACTCCTGGGGGAACAATGGGCCCAGATGCAAGCGACCTTTACCGGCAAACGTTCGGACAGCGGCCGGATCTCCGAAGCCCTTCGCAGATAATTCGCGTTTCCCGTTTGAATCCAATAAATTAAAAAAAAGCGAATTTTGAAACAAATCCCTCATTTTTACGTATAATAAATACTGTTTTTCTTCTTCGAGACGATGTCTCGAAGAATTCCCTATTAACAGGTTGTTTTAAAGAACAAATAATCTGGCAAATAAACCTCGCTCATGAAACTTTCACAGTACAATTATCCCTTCTCGGCCGACATGTTGGCCAAATATCCGGCAGAAAACCGGGATGAATCCCGTCTGATGGTCATCGACCGCAAAAGCGGAAAAATCAAGCACCGGGTATTCAAAGACATGATCGAATATTTCAAACAGGGAGACGTACTGGTATTCAACGATACGAAAGTCTTTCCAGCCCGTCTGTACGGAAACAAGGAAAAAACCGGCGCCGAAATCGAAATCTTCCTGCTACGCAAACTCAACCGCGATCTCAGACTGTGGGACGTATTGGTCGACCCGGCCCGCAAAATCCGGATCGGCAATAAACTCTATTTCGGCGACGACGACCTGTTGGTGGCCGAAGTGATCGACAACACGACCTCTCGGGGACGCACCCTGCGTTTCCTGTTCGACGGCGATTACGACCAATTCAAGGAAACCCTCTACAAAATGGGCGAAACCCCGCTGCCCAAATGGATCCGCTCCAAAGTCGAACCTATCGATGAAGAACGCTACCAAACCATCTATGCCGCCCATGAAGGCGCCGTAGCCGCTCCGACTGCCGGGCTGCACTTCAGCAAACATCTGATGAAACGGCTTGAAATCAAAGGGGTCGACCTCCAGTTTCTCACCCTTCATATTGGACTGGGCAGCTTCCGCACAGTAGACGTGGAAGACCTGACCAAACACAAAATGGACTCCGAACAATTCCTGATCCCGGAAGGAACGGCGGAAGCCGTCAACCGCATCAAAAGAGCCGGAGGAAAAGTCTGTGCCGTCGGAACCACCACCATGCGCGCTATGGAAAGCTCTGTCTCTACGGAAGGTATGCTGAAACCTTATGAAGGTTGGACCAACAAATTTATCTTCAGCCCTTACGAATTCAGCGTTCCGAACTGCATGATCACCAACTTCCACCTGCCCTACTCTACCCACCTGATGATGGTCGCCGCCTTCACCGGCTACGATCTGCTGATGGAAGCCTATAAAGTGGCCAAAGAAGAAAAATATCGTTTTGGTACGTATGGAGATGCCATGTTGATTCTCTAAGTTTTGACGTCCTGTTCTTTTTGCAACAAACTTGTATTCTCGTCAAAAATTCGTACCTTTGTATTTGCCGTACTATTAATTTAGCAGAATGAGCAACGCCAGGATTTTATATGTTTGTCAGGAAATTACGCCTTATCTTCCGGAAACCGACATGTCGGTGCTCTGTCGCACCCTTTCGCAAAGCATGCAGGAACGGGGCTATGAAATCCGTACATTCATGCCGCGTTACGGGCTCATCAATGAACGGAGAAATCAGCTCCACGAAGTGATCCGTCTCTCGGGGATGAACCTGATCATCGACGACAACGACCATCAACTGATTATCAAAGTCGCCTCCATTCCTTCGGCTCGCGTTCAAATCTATTTTATCGACAACGAAGACTATTTCCACCGGAAAGCCATCGTCTCCGATGAAAACGGATTCTTCGACGACAACGATGAACGTGCCATCTTCTTCGCCCGCGGAGTCTTGGAAACCGTCAAAAAATTGAGATGGACCCCCGATATCGTTCATACCCACGGATGGTTCTCTTCCATTGTGCCGATCTACCTGCGCAACACCTTTGCAGACGACCCGGTCTTCAAAAAAGTGAAAATCATCGTATCTCTTTATGACGATGTCTTTCCGAAGGCCCTGAACGAAAACTTCAAAGCCAAAATTGCCGGAGAAGGAGTCCCCTTGAAAAAACTGGAACTTTTATCGGATCCTACATACCAAAATCTGATGCAGTACGTTCTTAGCTATGCAGATGGTGTGATTCTGGAAACAGCTTCCCCTGATGCACAGTTGATGGAATATTTGTCCCAAAGCGGCAAACCCGTACTGGCTTATCAGCCCGACAAATCTTCCTCGGACTATCTGGATAGTTACCAAGCGTTTTATAACAAAATTCAGGCAAATGAGTAAGCGTTTCGCTCGTTGGGCGACCAAGGGATCTTTGCTCGGGATGTTGATCGGAGCAGCCGCTTGTGTGGGAGTGGATAATGAAATGGGCAACAGTCTGATCCCCCAGGATCAACAACTTAAAATTGCCCAAATGGAGGTGACGGGAATCAACGCTTATCAGGCTAAAGTAGACTCCATCCCTGCCGTCTATCACTCTTATGGATATGTCGGACGAACCGAAAACCCAACCTTCGGGAAAACTCAGGCCATATGGGTTGGACAATATGCTCCCTTTTGGTTCAGTGTAGAAGAGCTCTCTTTCGGGGAAAATCCCCAAATCGACTCACTGGTTTTATACCTGACGGTCAATTCTTCTGCGTATTTCGGGGACACGACCGTATCGCAAACGTTTCAGCTGCACGAACTGAAAACCCGATTCCACTCGAACTCCATGTATTATACCAACCGGGATATTTCCAAAGATATCGATCCCGAACCCCTCATGACGTTCGAATACAAAGGACACGGAAATATTCGAGTTCCTTTAACGGGAGAAAAAGCCAACAATTTGGCCAATCGCCTGCTGGATAATTCGGGTGGCATTTATGAAAGTGATAACGACTCGCTCTTTGTCAATCGTTTCCCGGGCTTCTGTCTCCTTCCGGCCGAAACTTCGAATTGGAATGCTGCGGCTATTCCGATCGAACCATCTTCTTCAACTTTAGGATTTTTCACACACAGGGCTATCGATGCGCAGACAGATACCGCCATCAGTGTCGTCTATACATTCGACCCGACATCTTTGTCCTTGGTAAATTTCAATCTCTATCAACACGATTACAGTGGCAGCGAACTGGCTAATGTCACGTTCAATGACACACTGCCCACCTCCCAAACCGTCTCGCTAGGCTACATCCAAGGTGCTGCCGGGGTATCCACCTATATCCGTTTCACCGAAGAATTCGTCCAAGCCCTGAAAGACAAAATTCAAGATCCCTACCGATTGATGCTGGTCAACGGAGCTTATCTCAACATCGGACTCCACAATCCGACCCCGGAAATATTAGACCAAGCCTGCGTTCGTTTGGGCTCTTATGCCAACTACTCCAGCCTTACCCCCATCTCCGATTACGAATATACCGACGAAATGGACGCCTATAACCCCATTACGCTACCATATGGAGGATATTTAAATCGTACTCATAATAATTACTCGTTCAATATTACCCGTTTTGTTCAAACATTTGTCAATGCTCCAGAAGTCAAAAGTTATACCTATATGTTAGCACCGTCGTTTGGAGAGCTGTACGGGCAAACGGGCGTAGTGTTAGACATGGAGCCCACCGAGGAAAATCCAACCCCGTTAACGGTTACCGTCACATATACCTTAATGCATTAAATCACCCCATAACCAAAACCTAAAGATTTACTTTAGGTTTTCGCTTTTTTATATAGTACAAGAACATGCAGGATAATCTGGTCATCGTCGAATCTCCAGCCAAAGCCAAAACCATCGAAAAATTCCTGGGCAAAGACTATATCGTCAAGTCAAGTTTCGGTCATATCCGCGACCTTTCCAAAAAAGAGCTGGGAATCGATATCCAAAACAACTTCACACCGCACTACGAAATCTCTCCCGATAAGAAAAAAGTGGTCGCCGAGTTGGAAAAACTGGCCAAATCGGCTAAAACCATTTGGCTGGCTTCCGATGAAGACCGTGAAGGAGAAGCCATCTCGTGGCATCTGTCGCAGGTCTTGAACCTCGATCCCAAAACAACAAAACGAATTGTTTTCCACGAAATTACCAAAAACGCCATTCTGCATGCCGTCGAAAATCCTCGTTCGATCGACATGAATCTGGTCAACGCCCAGCAAGCCCGACGGATTCTGGACCGACTGGTAGGTTTCGAACTCTCTCCTGTACTGTGGAAAAAGATCAAGCCCTCACTTTCGGCCGGTCGTGTACAGAGTGTGGCCGTCCGTCTGATCGTAGAACGGGAACGGGAAATCATGGCTTTTCAATCGACCGAATATTATCGGGTCGTGGCCGATTTCACCCTGCAGGATGCCCAAGGAAAAGTCTCGAACTTCAAAGCTGAACTGAATAAACGCCTTGCTACGGAACAAGAAGCCCTGGCGCTGCTGGAACGGTGCAAAACCGCCACTTTTAAAGTACTGCACGTCGATCAGAAACCGTCCAAACGCAATCCCCCCGCACCGTTTACCACCTCAACCCTGCAACAGGAAGCCGGCCGCAAATTGGGAATGTCCGTTTCACAAATCATGTCGGTAGCTCAACGGCTCTACGAAGCGGGGTATATCACATACATGCGTACCGACTCGGTCAACCTGTCTGGACAGGCCATCGCCGCTGCCAAAGAAGAAGTCATTCGGGAATTCGGAGAAAAATACAGCGAAGTCCGCAATTTCAAAACCAAAACTAAGGGGGCACAGGAAGCCCACGAAGCCATTCGGCCTTCCTACATGAACCGATCCGAAATCGACGGCACGCTTCAGGAAAAACGACTCTATAATTTGATCTGGAAACGAACGATGGCTTCCCAGATGGCCTCGGCCCAGATCGAACGCACGGTGGTCGACATCGAAATCGAAGGGGCTCCCGAACGTTTCGTTGCAACGGGAGAAGTCATCAAATTCGACGGTTTTCTGCGGCTGTATTCCGAATCGACCGAAGACGATACCCCAGAAAGCGAAACGGCTATTCTGCCGGTTATGCAGGTCGGTGATCGCCCCGAAGCCCAGAACATCACCGCTTCGCAACGCTTCACTCAATCCCCGGCCCGATACAGCGAAGCCTCGCTGGTCAAACACCTGGAAGAACTGGGCATCGGACGTCCGTCGACTTATGCTCCGACCATCTCGACCATCATCACGCGCGGTTATGTCGTCAAAGAAAACCGGGATGGAATCAAACGCGAATACCTGCAACTGAAATTAGATAAAGGTAAAGTATCTCGCAAAATACTCAGCGAACAGGTAGGCAAAGAGAAAAACAAACTCTCTCCGACCGATATCGGCATGATTGTCACCGACTACCTCGACGAGCAATTCACCGCCATCATGGACTACAACTTCACCGCCACTGTCGAAAAACAGTTCGATGAAATCGCCGAAGGTACCAAAAGTTGGGTGGACATGTTGAATGAATTCTACAGCGCTTTCCATCCCAAAGTCGATCAGGCTCTCGAAAGCCAACCGGTCAAAAGTAACCAGCCTCGTCTGTTGGGGACCGACCCCAAAAGCGGGAAACCGGTTTTGGTGAAAGTCGGCCGGTTCGGTCCCGTCGCTCAAATCGGCGGAGCCGAAGGCGACCCGGACAAACCCCGATTCGCCAGTCTGAAAAAAGGCCAGTTGGTCGCCTCCATCACCCTGGAAGAGGCTTTGGATCTCTTCACGCTACCCCGCCATATCGGATCGTTCGAAGACAAAGAGGTCGTTATCGGCATCGGGAAGTTCGGTCCCTATGTCCGGCATGACGGTAAATTCGTCTCGCTGGCACGTACCGATGATCCCTACACGATCGAGCTGTCCCGAGCGATCGAACTGATCGAAGAAAAACGCCAAAAAGACCAAAAAGGCAAAGAGCCGATCCAAACCTTCCCCGAAGAACCCGGACTGCAAGTACTCAACGGCCGCTATGGTCCCTATATCGCCTTTAATGGGAAAAATTATCGCATTCCCAAAGGCGAAGATCCCGCCACCCTGACCTTGGAACAGATTCGGGAAATTATCGCCAAATCGAAAAAATAACTCGGGAAGAGATCCTCTTTCCCGTTGCCACATCACGAAGAAGGGGTTCTCTGAACAGAGAACCCCTTCTTCGTGCCATCAAGACTGGCCGGCTATTGTTCATCGTCCAGCCGACGATTCGCCGTATAATTTTCCCAACGTTCAATAACGGCGCGCATATCTTCCGGCATCGGCGTCTCAAAATAGATCGACTTCCCGGTGGTCGGATGTACAAATCCCAAACTCTGCGCATGCAACGCCTGACGAGGCAACAACCGAAAACAGTTCTCCACAAACTGCTTATACTTCGAAAAAGTCGTTCCTTTCAGGATGCGATCGCCGCCATAACGTTCATCATTGAACAGCGGATGGCCGATATACTCCATATGCACCCGAATCTGATGGGTTCGTCCGGTCTCCAAACGACATTCGATCAGATTGACATACCCCAGCCTTTCGAGTACCCGATAGTGGGTAACGGCATGTTTCCCCTGATCGCCCTCGGGAAAAACCGCCATTTTCAAACGATCTCGTACGCTGCGCCCGATATTTCCGGAAATCGTTCCTTCGTCCTCCGGCAGATTTCCCCACACCAGAGCACAATATTTCCGTTGAATGGTATGATCGAAAAACTGCTTGGCCAACCGCGCATGCGCCCGTTCGGTTTTGGCAATCACCAACAGGCCCGAGGTGTTCTTATCGATACGGTGCACCAAACCCGCCCGAATATCTCCCTGCTGAAATAACGGCAAATCTTTCAAATGATACGTCAGGGCATTGACCAATGTCCCGCTGTAATTGCCATGTCCGGGATGCACGACCATACCAGCCGGCTTATTGACGATCAGCAGATCATCATCTTCATAAGGAATATCCAACGGTATATTCTCCGGCAGGATCTCCACTTCACGCACCGGATAAGGCATCACGATCGAAATCTGATCGAGCGGCTTTACCTTATAACTCGACTTGACGGGCTGACCGCCCACCAAAATACTCCCCGCATCCGCCGCCGTCTGAATCCGATGTCGAGAGACATTTTCCAGCCGATTGGTCAGAAATTTATCGATCCGCAACGGACTCTGTCCCTTATCGACCGTCAGGCTGAAATGTTCATACATCTCCTCTCCTGCCTCGTTCTCCTCCTCGGAAAGTTCCTCCGACGCATCCGAATCCGGCTGCCAGTCCAGTTCTTCGTCCAACCCAAATTCTTTCATCTTCACTGTTCGAGGGATCAATGTCAGGGTTTCTGTACGCCTTTCGTCACCGAATCGGCATAGGCTTTTGCCGCCGCTTTCGCCGCACGTTCCGCAGCTGTACGACCTTTTTCAATTTGGTCTTCATCCAAAGAAAGCGTAAAATTCACCGCCGTTCCATACTCATGACGAGTGCTCACACCCGGAGACTGAGCCCGCACCCGAGCATCCTTTTCATTGAGCAAAGTCACACCTTCGTCATACGAAATTTTTCCGACATTGAAGCCCGCTTCCCAAAGCCGGCTCTTCGCTTCCCTGGCCGAAAATCCCACCAAACGAGGCACCGATTGAGGTTCGGCATCTCCGCCCTTACCTACGATCAATGTAATGCCGGATCCGATTTCAGCTTCCAGTTGGCTTCCGGCCGAGATCAGCTTCCCGTTATAACGTTCCTCCAACACATAGTTGGTAGCCAAGTCACTGCGATAAATCAACTTATCGATACCCAAACCGGCCATTTCGAGGTTGTTCTTGGCCTGACGCAACGAATAACCCGTCACATAGGGAATCGGCACCATTTTCTGGTTAAATGAATTAATGGTCACAAAAACCCGTCTTCCCGATTTCACCTTGGCGCCCGGAGAAGGATTCTGTTCCAAAATAACCCCTCCAGGATAAGCCGGCACATACAACGAGTCGTTGATTTCAATCCGCAACGAGGCGCCTTTACCGGCATGAACCGCTTCTTCAACGCTCAGACCGCTCAAATCCGGCACCTCATGCACCTGTCCGTGTCGAGTAAACAGGTTCAGCATCAGATTCACCACAAACACAAACACCAGAATGGCACATGCCGCCAAAACCAGATTACGGGTAATGGGGTTGGCATTTATCTTTCGAACCAGATTAATCAGATAATCCATGATACCGCATTTTTACACATTCTTTCAAACCATGTCTCCCGGTGAGGCATGCTCTGGGGTTAAAGATAACCCTTTTTCACCGGATTATAAAATGTATCTCGCTCCACAGGCCGATAACCGGCCGCATGAATCAAATCCTCCATTTCCCGAGTCGTCATCGAGGGCGAACGATCTTCAGCGCCGGCCATGGAATAAATCCGGGTCGTATCGTCGATCGTTCCGTCCATATCGTCCGCCCCAAAAGCCAAGGCCAACTGCGCAGTCGTCTTCCCGAACATCGGCCAATAGGCCTTCAGGTGGGGCACATTGTCCAAATAGAGCCGACTGATTGCCATCACCCGCATATCCTCTACAATGCTCACCTCCGAAAGATGCTCACCCAACGGATTGTTGCGACACCGATATTTGAGCGGAATAAAGGCATTGAAACCTCCGGTCTCGTCCTGCAACCGACGCAAGCGATCGAGGTGGTCGATCCGCTGAGCCCAGGTTTCGATATGGCCATACAACATCGTGGCATTGGACGGAATCCCCAGGCGGTGCGCCTCACGATGCAACTCCAGCCAATCCTCGGCCGTTCCTTTCTCCGCACAAAGTTGTTGACGTATCTCCGGATCGAAAATCTCGGCCCCTCCTCCCGGAATCGCCTCCATGCCGGCGGCCTTCAAACGTGCCAATCCTTCCGCCAGCGTCAGACCCGCTTTCCGGATCATATAGCGCAACTCTATCGCCGTAAACGCTTTGATCGAAGCCTCCGGCATCAGAGCTTTCACCGCACGGATCATCTGTTCATAGTAGGCCAAATCGTGTTCCGGATGCACGCCTCCCACAATATGAATTTCAGTCGCACCACTTTCCTTGCGCGCTTTCACCTGGGCTTCGATCTCCTCCAGTGACAGATTCCAGGCCTCCGGCGACTCGGCCCCTTTCCGATACGAGCAAAACCGACAATGGTACAAACAGATATTGGATGGCTCGATATGAAAATTTCGGTTATAATAAACCTCTTCCCCACTCTGCCGCTCTTTGGCCCGTACGGCCAACAGCCCCAACAGATTCAAAGGTGCGTCGACCAAACGCAAAGCCGTCTCCGGAGTCAGACGCTCCCCGGCCAACAACGCTTCGGCTATCTCACGATTCTCAACACTTAACGCTTCCAGCAAACCTTCACTCATACGATGATCCATAGATTTATTTCAACACAAAAAGGCTGCTTTTACCGAGCAGCCTTTGTAGATTATCCTTCGATCAACGACGGCCTACTTGAAACGAGCGTCGTCCGATACGGTCAGTTTTTTACGACCTTTGGCACGACGAGCGGCCAATACTTTGCGTCCGTTTGCCGTAGACATTCTCTGACGGAAACCGTGTTTGTTGATCTTTTTCTTCTGAGAGGGTTGGAAAGTCCGTTTCATGGCTCTATCTTTTTATTGTTTTTGCTTTAGGATCGCTGAGCGAGGCTCTTGGGCCGGCAGGCTTGCGAACTAATTCATGCGCAGCGAGGTGCAAAGATATAACTTTTTTATTTGATCCCAAAATTTTCCCCGGTTTTTTGCCTCTTACCGCGGCAGATAGACCACTTTTTTGGTCTCGAAAAACGGATCGGCAAACCAATCGGCAATCTCATACAAACGATACGGACGCCCCGTCTCGGCCAACTCTTCCGTCAGATCGCCACCCTTGAGGTACAAAATGCCCGCCGGTAAGGTTCCCGCTTCACTCCTCGGTTCAATCTTATCCCAAACTCACTCCAAAAACGGTTTCATGCGGGTTACGGCCCGACTCACCACAAAATCAAAACGTCCCGGTATCGTTTCGACCCGCGCATGCAGCGCCGTCACATTCCGCAAACCGACAGCCCGAGCCACCTCTTCCACCACCCGGATTTTTTTGCCGATCGAATCGACCAACGTGAATCGGGCCTCCGGAAACAATATCGCCAGAGGAATTCCCGGAAATCCGCCGCCCGTTCCGACATCCAGTACCCGGGCCCCCGCCCGAAAACGACAAACCTCTGCAATCGCCAAAGAATGCAGCACATGGCGCACCCCCAGCTGGTCGATATCTTTCCGCGAAATGACGTTGATCCGATCATTCCACACACGATACACCTCTTCCAAGGCCGTCAACTGTTCAAGCTGCCGGGTCGTCAGGTCAGGAAAATAACGGGACACTATTTCCATAAACTCATCGCAACTATTTGAATGTTCAGATCGTCGCTACCCTTTCATCGTTCAGAGCATCGTCTCGTGACTATCCGTAATAAACCGGCAAAGCTGTTCGCGCGCCCGATGGATCTGCGTTTTCACCGTACCCATGGGCAGCCCCAACTCGGCAGCAATCTCTTCGTACGAGAACTCGCGGAAAAACCGCAACTCGATCAACCTCCGGTACCGCGGAGGCATCCGCAAAATAAAAGCCTCCAAACGATCACGGGTCTGATCATTAATCAGCCTGTCTTCCGGCGAAGGAGCGCTGTAAGCAGTCAAAACGCCCGACGAATCGGTCGTTTTGTCGAGAGGAACCGTATCCTCCCGCTTGCGACGTACATAATCGATGAACGTATTGCGGGCAATGGTATAAATCCACTGACCGAACGTATAATCCGGCTTATAACGATGCAGGTTCAGATAGGCTTTCACAAAGGCCTCCTGCAACAAATCGTCCGTATCATCGACATTTCCTCCGGTCCGTTGCAGATACAACTGATAAATAGAGTCCCGATAGCGATTGAACAAGTGCTCAAAAGCCATCGAATCTCCACCCAAAACCTGCTCAACGAGTTGTTGGTCGGTGGCGACAATGTAGTTTTCTATCTCCATATAGCTCGGTTAGGGCGCCAGCGACGTCTGAAAGCCATCACCGCTTCCGCCAGCGGCGCATACAGGTCATACAACACATAAGCCCACATCAACTTTCTTTCGCCCAATCGCCGCGCGATCCGTTTCATTTTGGTCGTTACCACCAGCAGCCTCACCCCCCAAAAAAACAACGGTACCACAGGCCACGGCCACGGCAAAATCGCCAAAACAGCAATCACCGTTCCAAAAAACAAAAACCGGCTTTCCAGTTCGATTTCAGTGGTCCATCGGGCTCTCAGCGGATAGTACCGGAACGCATAACTGAAATATCGGCGGGCCCGGTTCCACCACCCCAATCCGCCACAAGGGATCTGACACACCATGGCATGCGGGTTCATCACCACGCTGACATTCTCTTTGGAAACGATCTTCTGGATGAACAAGTCGTCATCTCCGATATTCATGTTCAGGTAATTGAACCCTTTATGCGCAAAATAGAGGCTTTTCGTATACCCCAAATTGTAGCTGATACCCCGATAGGCATGGCCCCGAATGGCGGCACTCAGCCAACGCACCGACGTTGCCATCCGGCTGCAGCGCATCAAACGGTTGCCCAATCCTTTCTGTGGTTCGATTCCGCAATAGCCCAACACGACATCTCCCGTAATAAAACCTTTGGCCATCAACGAAATCCACTTGTCGGACATCGGATAGCTGTCGGCCCGGGTCAACAACAGATGTTCATAACGTGCCGCCTTGATCCCTACCGTAATCGCCAATTTGATGCTATGATCCTGATGGTGCATGGATTTAATTTGGGTCAGATGCATCAGCGAGGCATAACGCGCATGCATATCGGAGAGCATCTCTCCAATTTCTTCGTCATAGCTGCAATCGACCACCACCACTTCAAATTCGGGATAATCCTGTTCGAGCAGTTTCTGCAAGCCATTTTCGACAAAGAAGTAGTTATTCTCGCGCACCACCACAATGACCGAAATCGGCGGAGAGGGAACCTCCACACGAATACCCCGGTTATTGCGGAAACGAGGCAATCCTCCATATACGCCCAAGTAATACCCCAACTGGATGAAAAAACAAAGGAGCATCACACCCAACAAACCACAAGCAATATAGCGAATCAGTTCCCCGTTTGCCGACAGGGTCTGACTGAAAAGATCGAAAATTTCCACTCCGATAAGATAGTTTCCTGCAAAACTATAAGATTTTGCCTAAACCGCCAAGGAGAATTCCACTTTATCCCCTCCCGGGAATCTGGCCTCAGCCTCCCTTCCGCTTCCGACAAAAACGACACTCCTCAGTACAATTCTTTCATATTCCCCTTTCCTACATCCGACCTTTTCCCCCCTATACGGTCTCATGCTCCACGAAAAAAGGACGGAATGACCGTCCTTTCCCAATTTTCTCTTTTACTGAAGTTTCATCGACGCGCCAACTCGTACAACGCCAGCGCCGACAATGTGGCCACTCCAATTTCCAAAGCCTCTTCATTGGGACAGAAATCCGGAGTGTGCAGACCTCCCGCTTCCCTCCCATCGGTATACCCCACGCCCAGGCGATAAAACACGCTGGGATAATGTTGGGTATAAGAACCGAAATCTTCCGCCGTCATCCTCAACGGCAACTCGGTGATATGATCAGCCCCCCACAAAGCAGCAAACACCTCCCGGGCCCGCGCACTGACAGCCGGATCATTCACCACACAAGGATAGCCTCCCGGGGCCACATTCACTTCGATTTGCACCCCATGAGCCTCGCCCACGCCCCGGGCAATCTCATGAATGCGCTGGAGAGCCCGAGCTCTCCACGTTTCGTCCATCGTCCGCAAAGTACCCTCCAAAAACACTTCCGACGGAATCACATTTGTGGCTCCATCGGCCATTACGCGCCCGAAAGACAACACCGTCGGGATGGTCGTATCCACATTGCGGCTGGCCACCTGCTGCAAAGCTACCAACAAAGCTGCCATGGCCAATACCGGATCTGCCAACAGATGGGGTAAGGCGGCATGACCACCCCGCCCTCGTACCGTCATGCGGATTTCATCGCTGGAGGCCATATATTTTCCACTACGCAACCCCAACTGTCCTGCCGGTAACTCCGGAGCCACATGTTCGCCAATAAACGCCTGAACATCATACCCTCGGAACGGATCTTCCGCCAGCACTCGAGAGGCTCCTCCGGGGCTCAACTCTTCTCCCGGCTGAAACAACCCGAACACGGTCCCCTGTATCTGATCCCGATGCGTCTGCAACAGGCACATCGTCCCCAACAGGCAAGCCGTATGTATATCGTGTCCACAGGCATGCATGACCCCCGGATGCCGGGAAGCAAACGGAAGCGATGAATTCTCCTGTATCGGCAAAGCATTCATGTCGGCCCGCAGCACCACACAACGGTTTCGGTCTCCCTGGCCTTCGATCCGGGCCAGCAATCCGGTTCCGGCCACCGGCTCATACGGAATCCCTGCCCGCGTCAAACATTCCGCCACATATTGCGACGTTTCATGTTCCTGAAACGACAATTCCGGATACCGGTGCAGATGACGCCGAAAACCCAGCGTTTGATCCCGCATGTCCCGGGCCGCTTTCTTAATCCACTCGTAATCCATCATGGTTCAACAATCTTCCTTTCCCCTATCCGAGCACTCCGGAGGTTCGTTCGAAAATCCTGTCCGCCAATGCCGTCGCTGACTTTCGAACACCTCGTCCACGATGCCCAGCCATTACCTTATCTTCCTTCCGGCTTATGATAACTTTTTATCCAGAATCGCCACCACATCGAGCGGACCGGCCGCATAATAGACCGGCGCTCCATAGAGAGGACTCAACGTTTTCTCCACCCAATGGGCATCGACCGCCGGCCCACTGACCACCAGCGGCACCTGCAAGGCCCGCCGATGCGCTTCCTGCGCCACCCGAATCATTTCGTCCCGACCGCCAGCCAGCACGGCATGAAGAACGAGCGCCACTGTTTCACAACGCAACGTTTCATTCACGATACGCAAGGGCAAAGGACGTCCTCCAAGATTTTCCACCTCATATCCTCCAGCCTGCAATAGCGGCAACACCGCATTTTTCCCCAAATCCTGAACATCACTCGCCAACGAAGGGAGCATCACCCGACCTTTCGCCGACGGGATCTGCCCGATCCGACGAGATAACAGCCCTGAAATTTTCTGAAGGATTTTCGCGCTGCGCACTTCCTGCGGCACAAACAACTCCTCACTTTCGAACAGTGTATATAGTCGTTTGACAGCACCGTTCCACGGGCCATCAAGCCAATCGCCCGGTTCTCCCAAATCGGCGCACAACGCATCCAGCAAAGTTTGCGGATCGTCCGTCCGAGCCCGCACAATGGTATGAATCAAACGAGCAGGAGCTTCCTCTTCCTCGGCGGACGTTGCAAAACCCGTTTCGGAGGCAGCTACCTCCGACCATACTTTCAACCGCGACGGAGCATCCAAACGACGACCCTGTACCAAATCTTCACAACATTCCCGCAGATCGGGAGCCATCTCTGTATATACGAGCGTCAGTGCCGACGGATCTACCCATCCCAACGTCACCCCTGCCGGGACCGCATGATACAACCATACCGAACAGAGGCCGGCCTTGATCCGTGCATCTCCCGCATAAGGCTCCGTAAAAGTTTCCAGATCCACGAACAAGCGTGCCGACGGACAATGGGTTCTCACCCACCGACAAGCCTCGATGCAATCGCTGCTCTGTTTGACCGCCGGGCCATCTTCGACCGCTGCCGGAGGCAATATCGGATCAAACACTATCTCTTCGGGACGAATACCGGCACCGGTCAGCAAACCATACATTCGTCCGGCAATACCGATGCGTCGTTCATAGCTGTCGGCTTCTCCCTGTTCATCGGCCAGTCGCAAAACAGGCAGCGCTCCATAACGCAACGCCTCTTGCACCTCATCCAACAACGCACGATCGCCCTGCGAAAGCGAGAACGAGCCCGAACGCACCAACGACTTACCTTGTACACATTGCAAGCCGGTTTGCCAGACCTCCTTCCGATCGGAAGCGATGAGCCACGGCACCCGAGCCACTCCCGGATCAGACATGGCCAGATTCAGAAACGCCCGTATGGCCGTTACGCCGTCCACCTCTTCGGCATCCAGACACAAACCCATGATCTGAGCTCCTTCATTCACCTGACCCGACATCAGCCCCAGAGCACTTTCATATTGTCCGGCACGTATTTTTTCCTGAAAAACCGTTCGCGTCGAGCGAGTGCCCGCTCCCACGACCATAAACGATGCATCGTCCTCCCAGGAGAGATCTTCCAGTCCGCTCAAACGCGTCACCCGAGAAGGAGCCGGAATCGGACGGGGCGTATAACGGGCCGCCACCTCCGCTACGGCTTCGATATGAGCCGGAGTCGTTCCGCAACATCCTCCTACAATATTTAACAGCCCTTGTTGCAGATAATGTTCTATGGCGGCCGCCATACTTTCCGGCGTTTCCGCATAACCGCCATTGCCATCCGGCAAGCCGGCATTGGGATGCACCGATACCGCACAATCGGCCACTCGGGCAATCCGTTCCACGAACGGCAACATCTGTTCAGCGCCCAAACCGCAATTCAATCCGACCGACAAGGTATTTTCCCGACGCACCGACGCATAGAACGCTTCCAGTGTCTGCCCGGCGAGCGTCCGCCCGCTGGCATCGGTCAAGGTACCGGACACCATCGCCGGGATCCGACCTTCATGCGTCGCATTCACTTCATCCAACGCATACAACGCCGCCTTGGCATTAAGGGCATCGAAAAAGGTCTCGATCAGAATCACATCGACACCTCCCTCGACCAACCCCCGAATCTGCTCGCGATAGGTCTGCGCCAGCTCGGCAAAGGTCACCGAACGAGCCGACGGATCATACAAATCGGGCGAAAGCGAAGCCGTCCGATTGGTCGGACCGACCGATCCCGCCACAAAACGCGGTTTCGAAGGATTCTGAGCCATATAACGATCCGCCAGCGTCCGCGCCAAAGCCGCCGCCTGACGATTGATTTCATATACGAACCCGGCCAGTGCATAATCGGCCAACGAAATGGCATTGGCATTAAACGTATCGGTGGTGATGATATCGGCCCCGGCTTGCAAATAAGCCTCGTGCACCTGCGTCACCACCTCGGGACGAGTCAACACCAACAAATCGTTGCAACCCTTGAGAGGAACCGTCCATTGAGCGAATCTTTCGCCCCGATAATCGGCCTCCTCCAGGCCATAACGCTGAATCATGGTTCCCAATCCGCCATCCAATACCAACAGGCGACGGGAAAGTTCGTCATACATAGAAAATGGAGACATACCTTCACGTATTATCCGGAGAAGAGCTCCGGAGGGTCAAACAGATACCACAAACACCCGATCCTACTTTTCGAAGACTTCCACTTCAAAAAGTTTATTCCAATATTTGCCGGTTACGAAAATACGTCGGCGTTGGGCGTCATAGGCGATTCCATTGAACACATCGGTCTCGGGACCGATATCCGACGGAGAGAGCAGACCGTTCATGTCGATCACCCCGGTAACGGCTCCCGTCTGGGGATCGATGCGGACAATCTTGTCGGTCGTGTAGACATTCGCCCACAGTTCGCCGTCAATCCACTCCATCTCATTCAGATATACTATTTTACTCTGATCCGTATAGACTTCCAGGGTTCGAATCGTTTTAAAAGTTTTCGGATCCCGAACCTGAATTTTTTCCGACCCGTCACTCATATACAACCACCGGCCATCGGTTGCCAATCCCCAGCCCTCTCCGGCATAATTGAACTCACCCACCTTCTCAAAGGTCGACCGATCATACACCAACACCTTGTTATTCTGCCAGGTCAACTGATACAACTGATCCCCGATCAGTTCCAAACCCTCCCCAAAATAGTCACGGGGAAGATTAAGGTTTTGCAGAACCACTCCCGTGGTCAGGTCCACCTTCCGCAACGAAGATTGTCCCTGTACACCGGTACTCTCATACAAAGCCCCTTTATACCACAACAACCCCTGCGTATAAGCCGTTTTGTCATGCGGGAAAACACGCTTCACCTTGTGCCCGTACAACACCGGAGGTTCGGCTGCCAACACCGTAAATTCCCCGACCCGGTCTTCCGACTCTCCATCCCGATAAGCTGTCAGGGTATAGATCAACCGTCCCGTCGGATGATTTCGGCGAACCATATAGACATAACCGGTCGAATCCACCTGCCGCAAACGCTGCCCTTTGACCGAAAGCACCACACTATCGACCGACGTATCCGCTTGCAACGCATACGTAATCCGAATCGTATCTCCTTGACGCACCTGAGTCCCGTAAACCGGCCACACCGACGCAATTAAATGCAACGGTTGCTTTTGTGTCGCGGTTTCGGCAGACGAACGTCCTCCGCCACACGACAGCATCACACTCATGGTCATCGCCAGGGCCATCACCCATCCGAATCTTCCTTTTATTCGCATCCCAAGGAGTTTAGATTTACACAAAGGTAGTAAAAAATAGCCTCACACCTGTCTCTCTGTCCGATTCCCGCCATTTTTCTTGGAAGAACTCCTCTACATCCATACTCAGAAAAAGTTCCTTTGAAAGATTAAACGTACGAAATGACCGACTTAGTGAGTTTCTTGCTATCTTTGTCGCATAAATTAAATGAACGA
>Ga0192261_1027_pt1 | contig 35160 bp, 28 predicted proteins | sample Koala_Koa23_G3_FD_131283 | JGI IMG/M metagenome (GOLD analysis project Ga0192261, IMG submission 131283) | Enriched cells from koala feces incubated with labeled cellulose particles, San Francisco Zoo, California, United States - Koala_Koa2-3_G3 ... | reverse complement strand
GATTACTTCTGAACCTTTCTTGCGATATCCATGATCTCCTTGCCGAGCTCGTTTTCAAACTGGGCGTAGACCTTCTTGGTCGCATCCACGAAGGGCTTCTTCTGTTCCGGCGTCAGCTCGTTGGCCTGCATTCCCGCTTTAATACAGTTATTCTTGAAATCATTTTCCATACTCGCGATCGTCTTGCGCTGCTCAATGGCGAAATCGTGGGAGGCCTTTACAATAATTTCGCGCAAATCGGGAGGGAGTTTGTCCATAAATTTCTTGTTAGCAATAAGCATCGTTACCGAAAATACGTGACCTGTCTCCGATACATACTTCTGTACTTCATAGAATTTTCCGTCGTCAATCATCGCGTAGGGGTTTTCCTCCGCGTCGACGGTACCCTGCTGCAGAGCCGTATAAAGCTCGCCCCAGCTCATCGGGGTGGGATTGGCGCCGAGTTCCTTGAAGAAGGCGATGTGCATCGGGTTTTCCATCGTACGGATCTTGAGCCCCTTAAGGTCGGCGGGGGTCTTGATGGGGCGCTTGCTGTTCGTCACATGGCGCATGCCGTTCTCCTGATAACCGAGTACGACAAACCCCTTGGATAATAGATACTGATCCAGTTTGTCGCCGAGAATACCGTCGAGAGCCTCAAAGGCGGTTTTTCTGCTTGTGAAAAGGTAGGGCAGATCAAGTACCTGAACTCTTTTGTCAAATCCCGCGAGAGCTGAGCTTGCGGGCAGCGCCATCTGTATCGTACCCATCTGCACGCCCTCGCAGAGCTCGCGGTCGCCGCCGAGCTGCGCATTTGGATAGAGTTCGACCTTGATTCTGCCGTTGGATAACTTTTCGACCTGTGGTTTGAATACTTTATTCATGGCAAGCATATCTGCATGTGTTTCAGAGACGATAGATCCAACTTTGATTACATATTCCGGGGCAGCAAAGGCTGTACTTGCTGTCATAACTACAAAAGACGCCGCTATCGCTATCAGTTTTTTCATTTTACCGTTTCCTCCTTTAAAATGGACAGATAACATACAAAAATACATCGCAGATAGATAAAAATGTTTTTATTTAAGATTTACAGTGGACAGTCGTTGAGGGAATCCCCCTTTCTGTGGTCAAAATGGATATCTCAGCTTTCAAGTATTGGAAGAGAGATGCCTCCCTTGGGCAATATGCCTATGGTTGCCTGCGGAATCTGCGCAAAAGCCTCGCTTAATGCCGCTTCGATGTTTGGGAAAGGCGTATACTGCATCGCTTCGATGTCTTCGGGAAGCAATCCCTCGCTTACCGAGAATATACGCGCTCTGTTGCGCACGCGGCTGTTACACACGGCAAGTACTGCGGAAATGATGTCCACCTCTGTATCCTCCGGAGAGGCCTGCCGTAATCTTTTCAGAGTCTCTTCAAGCGGCAGTGACAGCCATTCACGGAAACGCGGGTGATTGTGTGCGAGTCCCTCGAAGCAGGGGGAGACAAAAATTATGATGCCGCCCTCCTTTACGGCGAAATAGGCGCTTGTGACCCCTTTTTCCGCCTGCCAATAGTCTAGGTCGGCGGGAGATGAGCTCACGATCACTATATCGGCCAACTTTGGTAAGGATACTTTGAATGATTCCCGCGCAAGTTTAACCCCCTCGCGGTGCGCGCTTAAAAAATCTCCGGCAAATATTCCGGCAACTTCATTATTATAATTTTTTACTACGTTAATAATAAAAGCTAAATTCGCCTTTTTTGCGACCTCTTCAATGCCTCTGCGGCAAGGATTCCCCTCGACCATTCCCAGAGGGATATCCGGACAGAAGCCGGCCGCCGCGTGTGTTGCCGACGTTGTCACAAAGTCGCATACCCCGGGCTGTAAAATCTTCGCGCCGCCGGAAAACCCCGCGTCGCTGTGCGGCACGATGTTCCCCAGGCCGATTAGGAGGTCGGCCTCAAGCGCATATTTATTTACATGAACCGGTATCGTGTAATCCCCGGTGCTGACAGTCCCAAGGTCTTTCATATCAGATGCGATATTCGCGTCATGCTGTCTTATGGTGAAGCGCCGGACCATGTCGGGGCCAAGTTTTTCGATAATTTCTTCGTCCGTCATTACCCGATGCGTTCCAGGCGCGGTCAGAAAACTCATCGCGCAGTCCGGAACACCGTGTCTGTTCAGGTAATCTGTAATGACCGGCATCATTATGGACAGTGGTGTGTCCCTTGTACCGTCCTCTATCAGGAAGACGATGTTTTTCTTATCCTTTGCCAGCATACGTAACGGCTGAGCGCCAATGGGATTATCAATGGCCTGGATAAGTGACGCTTCGATGTCGTTTAATTTAGGAATGGCGCGCATTTCTCCGGTAAAGATTACCCGCTCTTCCGGGGCTTCGAATGTTAATTTTGATTTACCGTAAGGTATGCTGTATCTCATAGCGGCGACTTACTGTCTCTCAACCTTTATATTGCCCCCGTCTGCGTCGACGGTAACCATATCTCCGTCCTGCACGTAGGAGTAAAAGTCTTCCTCAACGTTGTACACCGAGGGAAGTTCCATTACAAGGAGGGCGGAGACGAATACGGGGTCCGGATTCCTCAAGACAACGGCCACTGGCCCCTTGCCCCTCGCCGCGATCTTGAATAGACCGTCCATCTGAACGACGGAGCTGCCTTTTCCGGCGTGTGCTACCAGGACGTGCCCAGACATAGACCTTCCTTCAAGGACATGTTTTTGTTCTATCACCACGCCGCTCTCCGGCTCCACGAGGTAAAAACAGATAGCCTCGTTCGACACGATGGCTGGTCCCGCCGCTTTACCGGCTGCGATGGCCTCGCATTTAAAGTTTTTCGTGATCATATCCGTACCTCCCCTGTTAATGCCGCCTCTATCGCCTGTTCAAGCGGGCGGATCTTGAAATCTATCTTTCTGATCTCGTTGTAATAGGCGCATTTTGGAGAATCGGTAACGGCGCTTTTTCCATAATAGGGCCACCAACAAGGCGGCACGTCGATGCAGGTATCGGCAATGATATGTCCGCCGGCTCGATTAATAATGTCAATAAATCCCATACGGGCGGCAAGTTCTTTTGTAAGAGAACTTGTGAGGACCCATACATCGACAGCGAAGCGTTTTCCGTTGCATATGCGGGCGATATCTCCAACCTGACGGATAGAAAGGTGCGGACAGCCAAACATGGCGAAGTCTATCTTTCCAGGTTTGCCGCAGATACGTTCCCGTACCATTTCTAGATCCTTCTGCTCGATGACCACCCGCTTTTTGGGTTCTTTTCCTCCAAACGCAGTCTTAATGTCGGGTGCCTCCGGAGTGATGCTGACGATATGATACAGGCCGACCGCTCCAGAGGTATTCAGCTGTGCTCCGAAGTTCATGAACCCCTCAGGAGTCGCGCGTTCGTTGATGCCAATAAATGCAGGGATCTCCGGTCCGTTATAGATGAGGGGATAGCACCAGCCGAGCAGCTGGTAATCAAAATCATCCTTTATTTCAGCTTTTACCTCTACGAGTATTTCCGCCTTACGGTTTTTTATCAAGCAGCAGCCCATATTCGGGAACCAGACCGGTTATCGCGGCGCATAGAGCGCTCTGTGAAGATTCTCTGTTCGTACGGGCCCCTATTACGGAATTAACGAAGGGCGTGGCGCTTGATTCGGAGAAGCCGATGATTTCCCCATATGCGGGTACGTTTTGCTGCAGATAAGGCGTACAGTTAAAGGTTAGCTGTGCTCCGATCTTTCGGTAGGCATCGTTTGTTTTGGATACGATATCCTTGCCTTCCTGGGGTACCTCCGCTAGGTGCCTGTTCAGATAGCCGATGTCGATGCTTGGATTGACGGTGGGAGCGATTTTACATTTTCCGCCCATATTGACTAACTTTTCTACAAACCATAGATCCGCGTCCTGTGCGCTGAGAGCTACGTGTGCGCGTGTGATGGGTACCATGCGTTTTGCTCCGAATACCCGGCCAAGCCCCTCCTGTATTCTCATCGCATAGGCTACGGCCTCTCCCTGTTCGCCGTGCAGCATACCAAGCTGATCCTTTGTTAGCTCCATTATCCTCACTGCTTTCTCTCGGTAGATTATGATTTCTTGTTAAAATAAAAAATTAAAAATATATTTCAATATATAGATAGTAATAGGTGAATGTAATTGGTTTATCAAATTTTACTGAAAGTAATCTGATATTTTGAATATGATATTGATGTAATTTTGATACCGCAGGATAGATTTGAAAAAAGAATGAAAGACACGGCCCTCTTTCCGGCAAAAGGGGCCGTGTCTTTCATCTCTATACAGCGGCAGGGAGGAACAAAACCCGCCTGAATAGACTATATTGATTAATAAAGGACCAAAGCTCCAACCATCGCGGCGATGAATATCGGGATGTTATAATGCAGGAACGTCGGTACGCAGGTGTCCCATATGTGGTTGTGCTGTCCGTCCGCGTTCAGTCCCGCCGTGGGGCCGAGCGTCGTATCGGAGGCGGGAGAACCGGCGTCTCCCAGCGCGCCGGCTGCGGCGATGAGACAGGCTGTCGCTCCGACAGAGAAACCGAGCTGCATTGCGAGCGGGCAGTAGATGGCCGCGATTACGGGGACCGTGCCGAAAGAGGTCCCGATTCCCATCGTAACGAGCAGCCCAACGGCCAGCATGAGGAAGGCCCCCCAGAACTTGCTTCCGCCGACCAGCGATACAACGCTGTTTACAAGGTGCTCAACGGATTTAGTCTCTCTGAGGACCGTGCCGTAACCGGCGGCGATGAGCATTACGAAGGCTATGAGTCCCATTATTTCAAGCCCGCCGAGAAAACTTTCGTCAATATCTTTGAATTTCAACACCCCGGTGACGATCATGACGAGGAGCGCCACAAGCGCTCCCAGCGGCATTGAGCCTGACCATAGCTGGGCGGCGAAGGCCGCAATTATCGCCACCATCGTCAGATAGTGCGTCTTTGTAAAGGTGCTTGGCATATCCTCCGCCGAACCGCCGATTATCGGTTTATCCTCGTAGTGTCTCGGGCGGTTATAGGTTATGAATACCGCGATGAGAAGACCGATGATCATCCCTATGCCTATCACCCATGTATAGGCGGGGACCGATCCCTTGGCTATTTCCATGCCGTTGCGTCCCATCTCCGCGGCGATGATCCCCTGGAAGATGAGCCCATATCCGATTGGCAGCGTTATATAGGGGCATTTGAGTCCGAAGGCGAGGGCGCAGGCGACCTGACGGCGGTCGACTTTGAGTTTGTTGAACAGGAAGAGCAGCGGCGGGATGAGGATAGGGATGAACGCGATATGGACGGGAATCACCGTTCCCGAGATGCACGCGATAAGGGCGATGAGAAACATCAGCATAATCTTGTGCTCTCCCACCATCGACGCGATTTTTTTACATGCGATCGAGGCCAGGCCTGTTTTGTTTATCGCGATGGCGAATGTCCCGAGAAGAAAATAGGCTAGCGCCGTCTCGGCGTTTCCTCCCATGCCGCTGATCAGAACGCCCATCGTCGCCGGGATGGACATGCCGGCGGCCAGACCTCCCGCAAGCGCGGCGAGGAGCAGCGCAAGCACTATGTTCAGGTTGATCAGACATAGGCCTATCATGACGATGACCGAAATGACGACTGGATTTAACAAGATCATTTTTCTCTGCCTCCACAATATATTAATTTTTGTAGAAATAACAACAAACGGCAAATAATATTTCTCAGGGAGACGGTCTTTGATGAAAGAAGAGTACCATTACTATATAATTATTTTATCAAAGTATTAAATAGACTAAATTGAGCAATAAGTATGGTTTGATGATAATTTGATGAATTAGTAGGATTATCTTTAAATAGAGTTGCATTAGTTTGTCAATATACCCGATGGTCAAAACGATGCAGTTAAGGGTACCCCTCATGAGGTAAGATTTTGCGTTGTCTGTTTCGCGGGGAGGCGGATAGACGAAAAGGAGTGAGTGCTTTGAAAGAAATCGTATTGAATGGAAAAGATCTTACGCTGGAGAGTCTGATACGCATAACGAGAAACGGCGCGCAGGTATGCGCGAGCCTTGAGGCGATGGAGGACGTAAAAAAATCCCGGGCGCTGGTGGAGGAGCTTGTCGCGGGCGGACGCCCAATGTACGGCATCAATACCGGATTTGGCAGATTTTCTGAGGTTGCGATACCGGAGGAGGATATAAATCTTCTTCAGATAAAACTTATACTGGCGGACGCCGCCGGGGTCGGCGCGCCGCTTCCGGCCGACGTCGTCCGTGGGATGCTGGTCATGCGTGCGAACTCACTTCTTAACGGATTTTCCGGCGTACGCCCGGTAGTCATCAACACCATACTCGATATGCTCAATAGAGGCGTTCACCCCGTGGTGCCGGAGAAGGGCTCGGTAGGTTCAAGCGGAGACCTCTGTCCGCTCGCCCATATGGTGCTGCCGATGATCGGGCTCGGCGAGGCCGAATATAACGGCGTCGTAATGGAGGGGGCCGAGGCGATGGCCAAGGCGAAGATCCCGCTTATCGAGCTTAAGGCCAAAGAGGGGCTCGCCCTCATCAACGGAACGCAGTGTATGACCTCAGTCGCAGCCCATGCGCTGGCTGACGCCATAACGCTGAAAAAGACCGCCGACATCGTCGGAGCGCTCACAGTCGAATCCCTTCGCGGAATCAAAAATGCCTACGACCCGCGTATACAGGATGTGCGCCGGCATTCGGGGCAGAAAGAGGCCGCGGAAAACATGCTCCGTCTGCTTGAGGGCAGTGAATATGTTACGGAGCAGGGCGAACTGCGTATGCAGGATTCGTATTCGCTGCGCTGTATTCCCCAGATACACGGAGCCAGCCGTCTTGCCATAGATTATGTCGCCTCCGTCGTGGAGAACGAGATCAATGCCGTCACCGATAATCCGATAGTCCTGGTCGATACCGGCGATGTCTTTTCTGGAGGCAATTTCCATGGACAGCCGGTAGCGATAGCGGCTGATACGTTAGGTATCGCGCTCTCAGAACTTGGTAATATCTCCGAACGTCGCATTGCAAAGCTGATAGACCCGGCGCTTAACCACGGGCTTCCCGCCTTTCTCGTTAAGCACGGCGGCATAAACTGCGGCTTCATGATTCCGCAGTACGCGGCCGCGGCTCTTGTCTCGGAGAATAAGGTGCTTGCCCACCCTGCGAGCGTCGACTCGATACCCACATCTGCCGGACAGGAGGATCATGTCAGCATGGGTACGATAGGCGCGCGCAAAGCGGCGCAGATATTGGAAAATGTCAGGATGGTTCTCGGCATAGAGCTTATGTGCGCCGCCCAGGCTCTTGACCTTCAGGAAAAGAGGAAACTTGGCGCTGGTACGGAGGCCGCATATAAGGTGATACGCGGCGCGGTGGAGTTTATGGAAGAGGACAGGGTCTTTTATAAAGACCAAAAACTGGCTGCAGAGCTTATCGCGGACGGAACGCTCGTCAAGGCCGTCGAAGAGGCGGTCGGCACGTTGAGATAGCATCTTGTAACCGCCGGTATGGCGATAGCGGTATATGTATTAAAATAATATATACAGGGAGAGCGCCTGGATTTGCAAAACAGAATATTGCAGACAGCTCTCCCTGTATTTTTATTTTGGAGAAAAGGATGGGGAGAAATGAATGTAAAAGTGAAGGTAATAGGTACGCCGTCAATAGAGATCAATGGAGAAGCGCTTCGTCTCCCCCTCAAAAAAGCCGAGGCTATAGTCTATTATCTTGCCATAGAGGGGCGCGCCAGCCGTGAAAAGCTGGCCTCCATCTTTTGGGGTACGAAGGACGAAAATTCGGCCTACAATAATTTTAGAAACGCTCTGTATCTGCTGAAACAATATTTCCCCAAAGATTCGATAATTGCCGACCGCCGCTATGTATCGGCGGCCGGTTTCTCCTGTGACCTGGATCTCATAGACAGAATAAGTGACGTAGATGCGCCTCTGCCGCAGTGTCTTTCCGACGAACTGCTCAAGGGGTTTGATATTCCCGAATGCGCTGATTTCGGCAACTGGCTTCTCATCGCCAAATCGCAGTTCAAGACACGCGTGACAGAAAAGCTGAAAACACGCATTACCGCCTGTTATGATTCGCAGGATGAGGATAATCTTGAGAGCTCGCTTGAGATGCTCATCGCGGCCGACCCCTTTGACGAGGATTCCACGCTGGAGCTTATGGACCTCTATTTCAAAAGACGCGGGGCGGCAAAGGCAAGCACTCTCTTCCGCGAGTATAAGCGCCGTCTCTCCGAAGAGCTTTCGCTCACACCCTCGGCGCGGGCGGAAGAATATTTTAAGCGCATGATAGTTTTGGATACGCATGACGGCGGGATGGGAGATGTTTCACCGGATTCGTTCTTTGTCGGCAGAATGAGGGAACAGTCGCTGATCTTTGAACGGCTGGAGAATAACGACGGCACCGTGGCGGTTTTTTTAGACGGCGAGGCGGGGATCGGCAAAACGTCGCTGCTCCACAAGGTGTTGTCGTTTTTCGACGGCGAGAGCCATATAATATTGTCGACGAGATCCTACGAGGCGGGGCTGGACTATCCATATTCGTCATGGAATAACCTCGTATCGCAGGCGGCGCTGTATTGTACGGAGGAATCGTCGGAGGACAGCGGGGTAAATTTTTCGCTGCTTGCCGGGGTTTTTCCCAATTTTATGAGTGGCAGGCGGATAGCTTATAACGCTGATTCCGTCGTTGTTTTGGAGCGGACCCCCATAATCATCGGAAGGGCCGTCAGCCGCCTTGTCTGCCGTGCCGCCGGCGGCCGGCGTCCCGTTATCGTCCTGGAGGATATGCATTGGTTTGACAAACAGTCTATCCATATGCTCGAAGTGTTTATCGAAAACCTCTCCGTACCGGCCACGATATTTATTACAAGCCGTCCGGAAAAGAGCGATTACATAATGCGCACGCTTACGCGGCTTAAGGATGCCGGAGCGATCAATTTTCTTCATATTCCCCTCAAACCGTTCGACCGCTCGGAAACGGCCTCTTTTTGCAGCCATTTTCTTGATAAAGAGCTGTTGGAATCAAAAGATAAAGACTATTTCTATAACGAGACAGAGGGCATGCCGCTGCTGGTAGCTGAGATGGTAAAGCTGCTCAGGGCGAATTCAAAGGCGGAATTTACCGTCAGCGGTCTGGGCGGCGTCATGCTCGCCAGATTTGGCGAGATATCGGAAAAGCAGAGGGAATTTCTGCGTGTGCTGTCTGTATTTACAAACGGCGCCAGCATTTCGTTGATTGCCAAAGTAATGGGGGAACCGCCCCAGGAAGTCTCCGCGGTGGCGGAAGAGCTTCTGCGCAAGATGCTGATCAAAGAGATAAAGACGATAGACTTTGGCGTGCACGTCGATTTCAGCCACGCCAAGCTAAGGAGCTGCGTGTACGATGCAATTCCCGGCTTCAAACTCAGCGAGTACCATAAAAAGGTCGCGGACACGCTTAACGGGCAGTATTCACCAAGGAAATGGGACCCCGCGCTCAGTTCGATGCTTTGTTACCACTATACTAAGGCAGGACTGCCGGAGAATGTCCTGAATCAGCATCTGCGCGAGATGATATTCGATATAACCCTCAACCACGACCTTTTTCCGCTCATCCAGGACGATGTGCTCTATTCCTGTACGCACCCGTATAACGACCGCTCGGATACGGAGAAGAAAATGGACGATATGAGTGCCCTGCTGGCTGATATCAGAAATAATATGCGGGCCGATAACGAGAAAGAGGTACTGCGGATGGAGGCCTCTTATCTGGAGCTGTGCGGGGGGTACCTGATCTGCTGGGGAGAATATGACCGTGGCAGGGTTCTCCTGAACCGCGCGATGAAGATAGCGCGCGAACATTCTTTCTCTACGATATACATCCATTCCCTTTCGAATATGGGGCATTATTTCCTACAGACGGACAACGCGGAGCCTCTGATGCGCACGGCGCGGGAGATGCTTAACGCGGCGCGCGACGATGAACGGGAGAAGTATATGGGTATCGCGCTGCGCTATATCGGCGTCGCCTTCCAAATTATGGGGGATTATGAAAAATCGGAAAAGGTGCTGCGCCGCTCGATCGCCATATTTGAGGAACAGGCGCTGCTGGGCAAGAATTATACGCTCAGCATGCTGGCGGCGGAGTGCTACATCGGAGAGAATTATCACTGGCAGGGTGATTTCGCGAAGGCGGTGGAGCATTTCAACCACTGTATAAGTGTCTGCGAAGAGAAGGGGCTTTTCTGGGGCAGCAGCCATTTCCGTGCCCATCTTGCGGATGTCGCCTTTGACCTTGGGGACATGGAGATGATGTTCGAGAATATCTACCGTGGCACGAAGGTCTTTGAACGCTGTCAGGGCGGGCGCTGCGGCTCCATACTCTACAGCCTGAAGTCGATCGCGGATGCCGAGCAGAAACGTTATGAAGACGCCTATCGTTCGCTTGAGATAGGTGAGCTGCTCTCCGCGCCGATAAGAAAGCATTCATGGATATCGGTTCACGCGATGGCCAAGGCCTATCTTGCGAAAATGCTGGAGGAGGGCGGCCTGCCGCCGCAGTTCAATAAAATACTTAAAAAATCTTCGAAGGAGTACGCCGAAGAGGCCGTCTCTATTTACGCGAAGATCCCTGTCCCGCATCGGGTGAGAATGCTGCGGGAGCGCTTCGGCCTCTGATTTTGAATGCGCCTGCGGCTGGCGGGAGCTTGACAATAAGGCAAGGCTAAACGAAACATCCACCCTCCGACCGGGGGTGGATGTCTTTGTCTGCCCTCTTTAGAAGAGTATATATACGATTGGCGTTGCGATCAGTATTGAAAATACCACACGCTCAAACCAGATGATGAAAATTTCCCGCATCTTCAGCGGAATATCCGTTCCCGTGAGGCAGGGCAGCATTCCGGAAAAGAAGAGCACCTCCGAGATACAGATGACGGCGACGACGAAGCGCGTTGTCAAAGCGGAATCCCTGCATAATATCGCGGGCAGGAACATGTCCGCGATCGACGTCGACGCGGCCTTGGCGGCCAGCATGGCGTCAGGCATTCCAAGGACCTTAAAGAATGGATAGTATATCCAGGCGGTGTAGTCGAAGAGCGTCGTATATTTTGAGATGAGAAGCGCGCTCACGCCGAAAAACATTATCGCGGCGCCCACTCCCGAGGCCATCACGATGCCGTAGGTGAAGTTGTCTTTTGCGATCTCATAAAGTCCCGGGGCGGTCGCTCCCGTTCTCACCCCGATCTTCCACGCGCGCTCGAAACGGCCGCCGCTCTCCTCTATGATATCTCCCTCCGGTACCGCGCCGGGATAAAATGTATCAGGCACGCGGGAGAGCGGCGGAATGCGAAGGGTGATTGCCGTTACGGTAAAGCAGACGACCAGAGTAACCCAGAAATATATGTTCCAGTGCTCGATGATCCCGAGTGTCTTGGCGACGATTATCATAAATGTCGCGGATACCGTGGAAAAACCGGTTCCGATGATGGCCGCCTCACGCGCGGTATAGCCGCCCTTTCTGTAAACATTGTTTGTGATGATGAGCCCGACCGAATAACTGCCTACGAAAGAGGCGACGGCGTCTATCGCGGCTCTGCCCGGCGTGTGGAATATTGGGCGCATGACCGGGACCATCAGCTCTCCGACACACTCCATAAGGCCGTAATTGACGAGAAAGGCGAGAAATATTGAGCCTATCGGTATCAGCATCGTAACGGATACCGCCACGGCGTTGAATATATATGGCGCGATATTTTTGTCTAAGAACCATTCCGGTCCGATATTAAAATAGACCATCGCGCAGAATGCCGTGCCGATGAGGTTTGTTACGAAGAAAAACGCGTCTGTGAACGAAGAGGCGTATTTTTTCAGCCGCACCGCGCGAGCGACCCCCCAGATGGTGACGATGACCACATAGAGAGACCCCAGGTGCGGTATTTTTCTTATCAAAGTTATCACATGGTCGACGGGAATACTGTTTTTTCCCATGAATGTTATCGGGATGAAAAACATGAATATTCCGATTGCGCTGAAAAACAAAAACTTGAGCGGGCTGTACTGCAGCTGTTTTGTCATTGTTGTTCCCTTCCTTAATTAAGTTATTTGAATAATTTCTCAATATCAAAAATATAGATATCTACCATTAATTTTTTATCAAAACGTTCTGCCCCTCCATCAATAACGGTAGGGAAAAAATTTTTTTGACCTGACGATTCTTTGATAGCGTTGTTTTACCATTAACCTGTCAAGTTAAGAAAAACGTGCCGCAAGGCAATTAATAACACAAAGGAGATGTTCTTAATGGCAGGCAACGCACAGATACTCTACGAGGTAAAGGCACAGCGCGGGAATACACTGAGATGCAAGGGGTGGCGTCAGGAGACGATCCTCCGCATGCTAGAAAACAATATGGAGAACGCGGAGCACCCGGAAAAACTGATAATCTACGGCGGCAACGGCAAATGCGCGCGCAACTGGGAGTCGTACCACGCGATTGTCAAGAGCCTTAAAGAACTTGAAGACGACGAGACCCTGGTCGTACAGTCAGGTATGCCGGTAGCGGTATTCAAGACTCACAAATATGCCCCCGTGGTCGTGATGGCGACGACAAACTTTATGCGTCCGTCATGGGAGACTTTCTATGACCTCGAAGCTAAAAACCTTACAATCTTTGCGCAGTATACGGCGGCTCCCTGGGAGTACATCGGAACGCAGGGTGTCATCGAAGGAACTTTCGAAACGCTCGCCGCGGTCGGTATCAAGCACTATGACGGCAGCATGGAAAACCGCATACTCCTCACCGCGGGAGCCGGCGGAATGGGCGGAAACCAGACCTGGGCGATGAAGATGCACGGCGGTGTGGCGATCGTTATCGACGCCGACATTGAGACGCTCGAGCGCCGCGTCGCGAAGAACTATCTCGACGAGATCGTGGGCTCGCTTGACGAGGCCATCGAAAAGGCTAAGAAGTGTGTTGCGGAAAAGACGCCGCATTCATTCGGAGTCGTCGGCAACGCTGCGGACCTCTTTGAAGAGGCTTTTGATAAGGGATTCATGCCCGACGTGGTGACGGAGATGTGCCCCTGTCACGACCCGGTGTCATATATCCCCTCAGGATACACGCCGGAGCAGGCGAGAGAGCTCCGTAACACCGATATGGATAAATATCTCGAACTGGCCCGCGCGACAATGAAGCGCCAGCTCGCGGTGATGCTTAAATACCTCGATAAGGGCGTTCCCACCTTTGAATATGGCACAAGCATCCGTAAAGAGTGCCGCGACGCCGGATTCCCCGAAGCCGAGGCGATGAGACTGCCGGCCTTTGTCGCCGACTATATACGTCCGCTCTTCTGCGAAGGCCGCGGCCCCTTCCGCTGGACCTGCATCTCCGGCGATCCCGCGGACCTCAAGAGAACCGACGAACTGGCGATGGAGCTCTTCGGAGACGACCCGATCGTCGGTCGCTGGATTCCGCTCGCAAGCAAGCATCTTCCGATCGAGGCGCTGCCGGCCCGTATCTGCTACATGGGGTTCGGCCAGAGAAAGAAGTTCGCGCTCGCGGTCAACGACCTGATTAAGAAGGGTGAGATAAAGGGCCCCGTGGCCTTCTCCCGCGACAACCTTGACTCCGGTTCGATCGTCAACCCGACATTTGAATCCGAGCGTATGCCGGACGGCGGCGACCTCATCTCCGACTGGCCGATGCTCAACGGTCTGCTCAACGCCTGCGGCATGTGCGACCTCATAGCCATTCAGGCCAACTACTCAATGGGTGAAGCCGTACACACCGGCGTTACCCAGATCGCGGACGGCACCGCCGACGCCGATATCCGTCTTGAAGTGGCAATGACGGTGGACTCAGGAATCGGCGTTATCCGTCATGCCCAGGCCGGTTACGACTCCGCGAAGGATGTCGCGAACGGCAAAGGCAAGCTCACAAAGGAGGGAATCAAAGTTCCCCTTTGGTGGCAGCCGGCCGACAAGGTCACCTTCGGCCCCGACGGAAGCGATAAACTATAAGCGGAACCTGTGCGGTTTGGCTGCTCACGTAATCTGCGTGAACTGAAAGATAAAGTGCGGGGGAGCCATTTTTCGGCTCCCCTGGCTTTGATTTGAACGGAGGCGGTCCAATTGAAGAAAAAGGCAGCGGATATAGTCATTGAAAACGCCGCTCAGATACTGACCTGTGAAAAAGATGCCGCGGACCATATAGGGCTTATCAAAAACGGTTCCGTGGCGATAGGCGAGGGTAAGATAACGGCCGTCGGCAGCCGGAGCGAGATCGCGCCGCTGATCGACGCGGCGACGAGGGTCATCGACGCCTCCGGCAAAGTCGTCACGCCTGGTTTCATCGACTGTCACACCCATGTGGTATTCGGAGGAACGCGCGTGGAGGAGTATTGCGCCAGATTGGAGACCGACGACCTTGACGAGCTGAAACGCCGGGGAGTGCCGATGGGGATCATGGTGACATTGTCCGCGACACGAGACCTACCGATGGAAGAGCTTTACGAACAGTCCGCAGAGCGGGTGCGCCGGATGATATTGAGCGGCACGACGACGCTTGAGAGCAAGAGCGGCTACAGCCTTAATACCGAGGGGGAGATGCGCCAGCTTAAGATAAACCGCATACTCGCGGAAAAATTACCGGTAGATATATCTTCGACATTTCTCGGCGCGCACGGCTGGGCTCCCGATATGACGAAAGAGGCGTACATGGATATGCTCATTAAAGAGATGATCCCGGAGGTCGGGAGAAGCGGGCTGGCCGAGGCCTGCGATATCTGGTGCGATTCCGGGCATTATGAAAAAGAAGAGTGCCGGAAGATACTTGAGGCGGGACGCGAACACGGAATGGAGCCTAAGATACATGCGGGAGCCTATTCGTATGTCGGCGGCGAGGACCTTGCCGCCGAGATGAAGATGTATTCCGCGGACCATCTTAACTATACTCCGATATCGGCACTGGAGAAGCTTGCCGAAAGCGGGGTTACCGGCGTCGTCCTTCCGGGGATAGATTTTGCCGTGAATCATCCGCTCTTTTTTAATCCGCGTCCGATGTTTGAGGCGGGGCTTGAGCTTGGGATGGCTACCAACTGCTGTCCCGGTTGCTGGTGTACTTCAATGCCCTTCATAATCTCTCTCGCCTGCAGACAGCACGGGATGCCGCCGGCCCGCGCCCTGCGCGCCGCCACTTACGGAGGCGCCTGCGCGCTGAAACGGGAGGACCGTATAGGTTCCATAGAGGCGGGCAAACAGGCCGATATTTTAATTCTTGATATCCCGACCTACGAAGATATCGCCTATCGTCTTGGAGAAAACCCGGTGGACACGGTCATAAGACACGGAAAGATAAGCGTTCAGAACGGCGCTGTCATACAGGAGATATAAATGAAAATATTTTATGAAGTAGTAGAAAAGATAATGGACAGCAGGGACGTTACGGTTGGCGGAGGCTCGGCCTCCGCTGTCGCCGGAGCGATGGCCGCGGGGCTTGTGGGGATGGTTTCGCGTCTTTCGGTCGGTAAGGAATACGGCCTTCCCGATGAAAGATATCTTGAGATCGCGGAGGAGCTTGACGAACTTGCCGTACAGCTAAAAGAGGGCGCGGTAGAGGATACGCGCTCATATCTGGGAATAAAGGCCGCCTTTGCGCTTCCCAAAGCCACCGATGAGCAGAAGTCCACGCGCCGCGCGGCGATTGAGAGCGCGGCAATAAGGGCCGCCAATGTGCCGCTGGAAAACGGCCGCGCCGCCCTGCGTATACTGGAGTTCTGCCGCGAGATGGACGGAAAATTTAACCCCGCGGCCTCGTCGGATATGGAGGCGGGAGTTTTGCTCGCCGAGATGGCCGTTAAAGATACGGCGCTTAACGTGGAGGCTAATCTTTCACTCATAAAGACGCAGGAGATAAACGAAGAGCTGGCACGGTCGGCCTGCGGGCTCAAAGCCGCGGTACAATAAGAGAGGATATGAGAAAGATGTCAAAAAAGATACTGCTCTGCGAATTGAACGTCAGCGAAGGAAGAGACGAAGCGAAGATCAAACGGATAACGGAGTCGCTGACCGCCACCCCGAATATTACGATAATGGATATCGACTCAGACGCCGACCACAACCGTTCCGTCTATACCTGGATAGGGGAGCCGGAGGATGTGCTTGCGGGAGCAATGAATATTACGGCGCAGGCGGTCGAAGAGATAGACATGGCCATGCACCACGGCAGCCACCCGCGCCAGGGGGCCGTAGATGTCGTCCCGTTCGTCCCCGTGCGTAACGTAGAGAAAGAAGAGGCCCTTGATATTGCCCGGCGCTATGGGAAATTCCTCGGAGGACTCGGCGTTCCGGTATATTACTATGAGGATGCCGCCACAAAGCCGTCGCGTCAGAATCTGGTCGATATACGCAAAGGGCAATACGAGGCTTTGCCCGAAAAGATGCAGAACGAGGAGTGGCGGCCGGACGAAGGGCCGTTCGCTTTCGTACCAAAGTCCGGAGTAACAGTCACGGGTGTTCGTTTCCCGCTCGTCGCGTATAACGTGAACCTGCGGACGGATGATCTCGAAATAGCAAAGGCCATCGCGAAGCGTATGCGCTTCTCAAGCGGCGGGTTACGCTTCTGCCGCGCGATAGGTCTTGCGCTTGAGGAACGGGGAATGGTGCAGGTGTCGATGAACCTGACCAACTTTGAGAAGACGCCGATTCCTGTCGTATACGACCTTATCAAGTCTCTCGCCGACAGCTACGGCGTCGGGATCGCCGATGCCGAGCTTGTGGGGCCTTTGCCGCTTGCAGCGCTGGAAGAGGTGATACGTCATTGTCTGCGGGTGCGCCGTTTTGAGATGGAGCAGATAATAGAGACGCATCTGTTAGGCTGATAGTTACGAAAAAATGGGGCGCTTTTAATTTTTCGACGGATATTTGACGGCAGGAGGGCGAATAGTATTTCCTCGGTTAAAAAAATCGGCAAAATAGTATAGAATATACTAATGTTGCCGCGTAACGGCGGTTTTGGTTTTATGCGGCCCATACCCGAATTTAATATAAAACAGGAGTGGTCAGAATGGCATTTCTTAGCGACATTGAGATAGCGCAGCAGGCTGCGATGGAGCCCATCGTAGATGTTGCGAAAAAACTCGACATTGACGCGGATGATCTTGAGCTTTACGGCAAGTATAAGGCGAAGGTTTCTTTTGACCTTTGGGAGAAGGTAAAGGACAACAAGGACGGCAAGCTGATTCTTGTCACCGCGATAACCCCGACTCCTGCGGGGGAGGGCAAGACTACGACCTCCGTCGGCCTTGCGCAGGCGCTGGCAAAGCTCGGCAAAAAGGTAACCCTGGCGCTCCGCGAGCCCTCCCTGGGGCCAGTCTTCGGAGTGAAGGGCGGAGCCGCCGGCGGCGGTTACAGCCAGGTCGTCCCGATGGAGGATATCAACATTCACTTCACCGGCGACTTCCACGCTATCACCTCGGCGCACAACCTTCTGGCCGCGATGCTCGACAACTCCATCCAGCAGGGAAATCTCCTCAATATAGACCCGCGCCGCATCGTCTTTAAGCGCGTGCTTGACATGAATGACCGCGCGCTGCGCAACATCGTCATCGGCCTCGGCGGCAAGCCCGACGGCGTTCCGCGCCAGGACGGCTTCGACATCACCGTCGCCTCCGAGATCATGGCGATCCTCTGCCTGTCACAGGGCATCGAGGACCTCAAGGAACGCCTCTCGAAGATAATCGTCGCCTATACCTACGACGACAAACCGGTGACCGCGAAGGAGCTCGAGGCTCAGGGAGCGATGGCGATGCTGCTGAAAGACGCCATCAAACCGAATCTCGTCCAGACCCTCGAACATGTCCCCGCCTTCATCCACGGCGGACCCTTTGCTAACATCGCCCACGGCTGCAACAGCGTCATGGCGACAAAATACGGTCTGAAGCTTGCCGACTACTTTGTCACCGAGGCTGGCTTCGCCGCCGACCTTGGCGCGGAAAAATTCCTCGACATCAAATGCCGCCTCGCGGGACTCAAGCCGAACGCCGTCGTCATCGTGGCGACCATACGCGCCCTCAAAATGCACGGCGGCGTGGCCAAAGAGGACCTCGGCAATGTGAACATGGCGGCCCTTGAGGCGGGAATCCCGAACCTTGAGAAGCATGTCGAGAACATGCTCTCCTTCGGCCTGCCCGTCGTCGTGGCGCTCAACGCCTTCCCGACAGACACGGAGGAAGAGCTCAAATTCATCCAGGAAAAGTGCGCGAAGCTCGGCGTTCCCGTAGTAGAGTCCGACATCTGGGCGAAGGGCGGCGAGGGCGGCATCAAGATGGCCGAAGAGGTCATCAAGGCCTGTGACAAAGAAAACAGCTTCCATTACCTCTACGACGAGAAACTCTCGCCGAAAGAGAAGATCGAGACCATCGCGACGAAAATATACGGAGCGGACGGAGTGGTCTTCACCGACAAGGCGGAAAAAGACCTCAAGAAGATCCACGACCTCGGCAAAGACGGACTGCTCATCTGCATGGCGAAAACGCAGGCCTCGATCTCCGACGACGCGAGCAAAAAGGGGCGTCCGACCGGATTCAAACTTACGGTGCGCGAAGTTCGCCTCTCCGCGGGCGCGGGATTCATCATCCCGATCACGGGAGCGATCATGACGATGCCCGGCCTGCCGAAGCGTCCCGCCGCCTGCAACATCGACGTCGACGCTCAGGGTAAGGTCTCAGGACTCTTCTAGGATACGAAAATACCGACATAAAAATGGGCCGCCCTTAATTACAAGGGCAGCCCATTTTTATTATGCGTTGTTTGTCAGCGGCGTGAACGGATTGCTCTAAAAAGCCGGACCGCTCAAAGCGCGGCACGACAGCGGACGTTATCTGCCGCCGCTTTTCTTTCTTGCCGCCACGATAAGCATCATTGGGCGGCGCATCTCGTCCCTCATGCCCTCGATATCGAGCATCCTTTCGGGAGGCTGCGGCTCGACTAGGCGCAGCAGCTCAAAGCCGTTTGTCAGCAGCCCGTCGATGTAGGTCGTCAGTGTTTTATGGTACTTGACGACCTCTTCGCCAAGGAAACGCGCGTGACGCAGCCCCTCGCAGAAGTAGTTGTCGACGGGAAAGTGCAGTATCTTCCCAGTATCGTTGCGATACCAGTCCTGCGAGCCCTCGGCGGTGAATACCGGATGCTCCGCCGAGAAGACGAAATAGCCGCCGTCGCTGAGAAAACGGTTCACCCTCCTTGCGACATCGCCGAAAGATTTGACATAATGCAGGGCCAGCGAGCTGAGGGCGATATCGAAGGAGCCATCGGGAAAATCCATCTCCTCAAGCGCCATACGTTTGTATGTCACCTGCGGATAGTGTGTCTTTTCCCTCGCCACGGCAAGCATCTTTTCGGAGATGTCTATTCCCGTAGCCGAGGCCGCGCCCTGTTCCACCGCGTAGATGCAGTGCCAACCGTACCCGCAGCCGAGGTCCAGAAGGCGTTTCCCCCTGAAATCCGGCAGCAGACTCTTCAGCGTCTCCCATTCTCCTGCGCCGTCCAGCCCCTCAACAGAGCGTTTCATCCCGGCGTATTTTTCAAAGAAGAGCTTATCGTCGTATTTATTTTCTTTCAAAAGGGTTCTCTGCCCTCTATTTCAGCTTCATATAGAGCAGCGGGAATGGATTGCCCTGCTCGTCGCGCTCCGTGCGCTTATATACCTTGAATCCCATGTGTTCGTAAAAGCCGAGCGCCGCGGTGTTTTGCTCATTAACGCAGAGCCGCTTTACGGAGTATTTATCGATGGCGTGGCGCATGAGTTTTTTGCCGATGCCCTGCCCGCGCTCCTCCGGCAGAAGGAAGAGCATTTCAAGCCGGTCTCCGTCTATCCCCATGAAGGCGACAGATTCTGAGTCTTCGTTCTCCGCCGTCAGCAGTGTAGGGACGGAGGCCAGCGCCTCGTCGACATCTTTTGAGATGTCGGCCATGTCGTCCTCTGTGAGAAATAGGTGCGTCGCGCGCACTGATTTTTCCCAGATGAATGATACCTTCTGTATGGTGTTTTCGTCTTTTCTTGTTATTTCAGTAATTTTCATTTCTTCATTTCTCCTCTTTTTATAGAGTTCGGACAGCATAGCACATAATGCCGATATGGAAAAGCGGTCTTCTCTATGTTGGCGAATGCACGTGCAGGTTTGTCAAACATCTATTATATGAAACTGACCTGCACGGGCAGAGAATAACATCCTGGGCAGCTTACGCATTTATTTTATTTCATCTTTAACACTTATTATGGTAAGCGTGCAGTTGCGTGGATCAGTCTCCGGCGGTATTTCTTTGACATATCCACGATTTTTTCTGAATACCGTAACGTAACGGTCAGATATCCTTTGACAGTCCTTTTTTGAACACGATGTAATAAAGAACGCCAACCAGCACGGCGGCGCCTATCATATTTCCGAATGTAACGGGAATAAGGTTTCTCCAATATCCCAACGGAGTGAGATTCATCAGTTTCTCAGCCGGCAGCTGACACTGCGTCATGACGGCGGCGTCGTTTTTCAGGAAGAGGCCTAGCGAGATGAAGTACATGTTTGCAACGCAATGTTCAAAACCCATCGCCACGAAGGCTGAAATTGGCATCAGACAAGCGATATATTTTCCGCTCATGTCAAGCGCGCCAAATGCGATCCATACGGCGAGCGCCACGAACCAATTACAGAGAATTCCGCGAATTATCATCTCTCCGAGTGGAATATTGACCTTGGCCACGGCGATTGAAAGCGCCGTCTGAGCGCAGGAGGGTGTTATCGTGCCGCTGAGATATAGAATCCATGCAAAAAAAATACCGCCGACAAGGTTTGAAATATACACGACGATAAGGTTACGCGCGGCCGCCGCCCATGATACCTTGCCGGAAAGTATTGCGATAGGCATAATACAATTTCCGGTGAATAGCTCCCCGCCGGCAGCAATTACAAGCAAAAGGCCGAGCGCGAAGACTATGCCACCCAATAATTTTGAGATACCCAGCCCTACAAAGCCGGAGGCGTCCTGTGTAACTACCGTCATAAAATATCCGCCCATAGCGATATATGAACCGGCAAGAAACCCCAGAACAACCATGGACAATAAGGGAAGACGGCTTTTCTTTATCGCTGAATCAACAGCCGCAGAGGCGATCTCTGCTGGAATCTTATAACTCATGTTTGACCTCCATTATATCTTTGTTAAGTTTTTTAAGAAAAGATTATATAAAAACTGACGTGCTTACATTACTAAAAGCTATCGTCGGTGGTGATACTAAACACCTGATATTGCGGAAATGACATGTTTGGGGCTGACAAATTTGTGAGATAAAGGTACCTAAAACTCAATAATGAGGCTGCACGACAAACGCAAAAATCTAAGCGCGGCTCACCGCAGCCCCATGAACTGCTATTCTAAAATAGAATTTATTGTGACGATTATGGTCTTAGCGATCTTTCCACTGTTGTTAAAAAAAGAGTGCTTGCTGTATGACGCTATATAGCCGCTGTCGCCTGCGGAAGCCTTGTATGTTTTATCATCGATATTAAGTGTTAACGTACCTTCCAGTATATAGAAACATTGTTCTCCTTTGTGTACGGAGTTATCTACCTGCGCCTTATCCTCATGCGGCGGGAACTCTATCAGCAGGAACTCGAACGGGTTATTGCTGACGTTGGGAGTCAGAACATAGTAACGGTTATTTGTCTCAGGCATCAAGATAATTTTATGCTTTCCGTTCATTACAATGGAGCTTAGCTGTTCGTCCGGTTGGTCCTCTTTTATCTGAAAAAACTCGCTTAACGGAACATTCAACGCGGCGGACATTTTTTCAAGCGTTTGAATTGAGGGATAGACCTCTCCCCGTTCTACCTGGCTGATCAAGCTCTTTGATACGCCGATTTCCACCGCCAGTTTGCTGAGTGATATATTTTGAGCAAGCCGAAAACTCTTTATGCGTTTCCCCGTATTCTCCTTGCTGTAAGACGTATTATTATTGTCCAATTAACTCACCCTTCTCCGTTCGTTTCTACATAAAGCAATTATACTTTAGTTAGGTAATTTTCGGAGTATAGGTTAAATGTCAATAATTTGCAAGTCAGCAATCATAAATCGGTGGTTTTCATTTTGCGGCAGACGTGTCGTAATTCTGTCCTATCTCCTCTAAATATAACCGATATTATATTTTATTCTCTGGTGTTACGATTAGAAAGAACTCCTGGCGGCGTTGGTTATCGATAATCTTTAGGCGAAGGCAGAGGCATGTTGTTCGGTAATCACCCCTGCCGCCGCTATTTCTGTCAGATTTTCTAAATGACGCCGTTCACGATGTCGGCAGTCTCTAAGGCGCCAGACTCTATCGCTTTCAGAGCCGAAAACATCCTCTCTTTACATTTATCCGCGAAGATTTTGTCTTTTATCCCCGGCAGATTGATTTTTACATTATAAGCGGCAGCCTTCCCGGCTGCCTCTGCAAGGAGAGCGGCTACCCCCGCGTCGCTTATTGCGTTTTGGTTGCCATATTTCGCTGCCAACACAACAAAATCCATCAGCTTCACACATGTTTCAAGTGTTGAAAGAGGCGTCTCCGTCGCAGTCTTTGCGGCGTGTTCCATTGCCTCCAGGCGAACAGATTTTTCCTCGTCGGTATTCTTAGGCATCTTCATTGCCGCCATAAAAACATTGAAGGCGTCGGTGTCCTTATTCATCAGGCTGATGAATTCTAAATTTAATTTTTTGCCCTCGGAGATAATGTTTTCCGCAGCGTTCCAACTGTCCTGGTATTTAGTTTTTCCCACCGTCAGATTTCCGACCATGACGGTGAGCGCTGATGCCAGCGAACCGCAGAGCGCGGCGACGCTGCCGCCGCCGGGGGCCGGTGAATTTGAGGCAAGTTCGTCTATGAATGCGCCGACTGTCATTTCTTCAAATTTCATATTCTGTCACTCCATATTTATCCGTCATTTTTGACGAGTTCGGTGAGATACTCTTCGTCGGCGATGTAAGGCAGCGTGATGTGTCCGTCGCTGCGCTTCGCGTTGAAGGTCTCTATAGTCTCGATGGCGTGGTCATTGCGGGCCCAAGCGCGGCGAGCTACGCCGTTGATGACGTCCCAGCTCATAGACTCAAGAATGATGCGGTCTACTCTCTCACTGCCGTCAAGCACAAGTCCGAAGCCGCCGTTTATCGCTTTGCCTGTGCCTACTCCGCCGCCGTTGTGGAGCGCCACAAGGCTCATGCCGCGCGCGCAGTTGCCCGCGAAGCAGTGGATCGCCATCTCTCCCATGACGTTGCTGCCGTCTTTGATGTTCGAGGTCTCACGGAAGGGCGAGTCGGTACCCGATACGTCGTGGTGGTCGCGTCCGAGCATCACGGGGCCTATCTCGCCGTTTCTCACCATCTCGTTGAATTTGAGGGCGATACGCATTCTTCCCTCTTCATCCTGGTAGAGGATGCGGCACTGGGTGCCGACTACGAGCTGGTTTTTCTCCGCGTCGCGGATCCATACCCAGTTGTCGTGGTCCTGGAAACGGCGGTTCGGGTCGATGCAGTCCATCGCCGCCTTGTCTGTCTTTTTGAGGTCCTCGTGGTCGCGTGAGAGGCAGCACCAGCGGAAGGGGCCGTAACCGTAGTCGAAGAGGAGCGGTCCCATGATGTCCTCAACATACGAGGGGAAGATAAACCCTTCGAAGGTGTTCTCGCCGTTCTTCGATATTTCCTTCACGCCCGCGTCAAAGACCGCGCGCATAAAGGCGTTGCCGTAGTCGAAGAAGTAGGTTCCCTTCTCGGTGAGGGCCTTGATAAGCTCAAAGTGCTTCTTGAGCGTCTTGTCGACGAGGCGCTTGAATTCTTCTTTGTCTTCGTCCAACAGGCGGGTCCTCTCTTCAAATGAGATCCCCTGCGGGCAGTATCCGCCGTCGTAGACGGCGTGGCAGGAGGTCTGGTCCGAAAGAAGCTCGACCTTCTTGTCGTTGTCAAGAGCGTACTGCAGAAGGTCGACGATGTTGCCCTCGTAGGCTATCGAGAGCGCTTTGCCCTCGGCCATCGCCTCTTCGGCCCACTTGAAGGCCTCGGCGAGATCCGCCGTCCTCTTGCTGACCCAGCCCTGGCTGTGGCGCGTTTCGATGCGCGAGGGGTCTACCTCGGCGATGATCGCCGCCGCTCCCGCGATCTCCGCCGCCTTCGGCTGAGCGCCGCTCATGCCGCCAAGGCCGGAGGAGATGAAGAGATGTCCCGCGAGCCCCTTGCCTTCGGGGAGATGGAACATCTTACGGCCCGCGTTGAGAAGCGTGTTATATGTTCCGTGGACGATACCCTGCGGCCCGATGTACATCCAGCCGCCGGCCGTCATCTGTCCGTAGTTCGCGACGCCGAGGGCGGTCGCGCGGCGGAAATTCTCGGGATCGTCGAAAAGTCCGACCATCAGGCCGTTCGTGAGGATCACGCGCGGAGCGGAGGGATGCGAACGGAATAGGCCGAGCGGATGTCCCGACTGTACGACGAGCGTCTGGTCCTGCGTCACGATCTCAAGATACTTCTTGATAAGCTGATACTGCATCCAGTTCTGGCAGACCTGTCCCGTCTCGCCGTATGTGACGAGCTCGTAGGGATAGAGGGCGACGTCGAAATCAAGGTTGTTCTCTATCATCACCTGAAAGGCTTTGCCCTCGATGCAATTTCCCTTATACTCGCTGATGGGCTTTCCATAGAGCCGTCCCTGGGGACGGAAACGGTAGCCGTAGATACGTCCGTGTTCCTTATACTCTTCAAGGAACTCGGGGGCGATCTCTTTATGATACTTCTCGGGGATATAACGAAGAGCGTTCTTTAGGGCAAGCACCATCTCTTTTTCGTTGAGTACCTGTCCGCGGTTGGGGGCCCTTCTTATTCCCGGTTCAAACTCGGGCTTCGGGGGAAGTCCGTTCGGAAATTCCAGTCTCAGTTCCAGCGCCTTACCTGATGCGTCATGCATTGAAATCACTCCTTATTTATTTTACTCCGGCGGTGCTCTCGCTAAATATTGTGTGGTCTCCCGTATGTGTGCCGAAAGGGATTTAGTGAAAGGCCGCTGGTTTTTGACAAATTTTATATCGAATTATCTTGGGATGTTTTCTCAAAGGTAAGTATTATTATGCCAAGAAGCAGCAGGCTTATGCCTATGAAGCCGGCGGAAGAGAGCCGCTCGCCTAAAAAGACGGCCGAGAGGAACCATGCCGTGAGCGGTTCGGAGAGTGAAAGCGTATAAGCCTTGCCAAGCGTAAGGTTCAATATTCCTTTGGTAAATAGAACGGATGGCAGTATAGTTGAAACGACAGATAACATAAAAACGCATAGGATGCCGGAGGCCGTAATCAGCCATGAGATATCTCCCATTATCAGACATGGCAGCGCCATGACACCGCTTAACATATTTATCCACGAAACCGTCTCAATAGGGTCGCGCGGTCCGATTATTCTAAGCCCGATGCCCTGGCAGGCATATGACATTCCCGCGCACAGCGCGAGAAATATACCGAGTAGGTTAGCGTGGGCAAGATTTCCAGAGCCGCCCGGGGCGACGAGCAAAACACATCCGACGATGGCCAGGCATGTTGCGATGTACCATCTGTAAGTCAGCTTCTCCTTAAAAAATAGGAATCCGGAAAATCCAGCCATTATCGGCGCCGCGCCCAAGCCAACGAGTGATCCGATTCCGACACCGGTCAGCAGCACCGCGGGGAAAAACGCGAACTGATATGCGGTGAGGCCAAATGCAGACAATAGTATCCCTTTAAAATTCCAGCCTTGCTGAAACACGCTTTTCCGGCGGAAGAAAAATGAATAGAGAAATAGTATCGAACCGGAAGCAAATACTCTCGCCGACCCCACAGTTAGAGAGGATGCCTCGACTGGAGCGATTAGAGCGCGTACCGTGCCGGTCATTCCCCAGCATGCGCCGGCGGCTATCACCATTACTGCGCCCAGAAGCGTTTCTTTCTTTACAGTCATCTCTCCGCCCTCCTAAGAGTGGAATAGGTCCGCACACTCCAGGCGCGGCCTATCCCACTATATGCTCTCTTGAAGCTAGTAAAGGATGTGTCCTACAATGGCACAGATAAAGATGGCTATTATCGTGCGTTCGATGAATATTATTATCAGGTCCGATACCTTGACCGGCAGTTTTACTGCGAGCATGACTGTCGCGGAATCCGAGAAGAAGATGATTTGGACCATAGAGACGGAGACGACCATGAACCTTGCGAGCTCGGGCAGTTGGTCGGCTTTACCGGAAATCATCAGCACCGGGATGAACATCTCGGCGATACCTGACCAGAAGGAGCCCGCGATTACATTTGCATCCGGTATCTGGAGGAGGTTCAGCACGGGGACGGCGAGCTTTCCGATATACTCAAAGAACGGTGTGTACAAGGCTGTAACCATTGCGATGACGCATACGGCCGACATAAGTGTGTAGACTTTCGGCCACACCGGCGCAGCCGTCTTAAGCGAATCTCGAACCTGAACGGCTACCGGATTTGCGACGTACCCCTTCTTTACCGCCCTTTCACAGGCGAGGGAAAAGATATTTTTCTCTTTCAGGAGCATTCTGTCATGGCTGCGGTCTTCCTCCGTCTGTTGTCTGCCGTTGAAATATACGTCAGGTTTTTGCCGGAGCGGATAGAGCCTCGCGCAGATGGCGGTGACTACGAAACATATAACGAGTGATACGCCGTAGACTTTTGTGAACTGAGCGCCTAATCCGCCGGTGTCGCAGACGACATAGGCAAAACCGATAGAGACCGCGCTGAAGCCCGTTGCGATGATCGCCGCCTCTTTTTTCGTATAAACACCGTTTCTGTGCAGTTGATTTGTAATAAGCACTCCGACAGAGGCGGCGCTTACAAAAGATCCTACCGCGTCCAGAGCGCTTCTTCCGGGAGTCTTAAATATCGGCCTCATGACCGGTTCAAGGAATGTACCGAAGAAGTCGAGCATGCCGTAGTCTATGAGCAGCGGCATAAAGAGCGCGCCGAGAGGCAATATCCATACGCAGTCCGCGACGATGCTGCCTATGACGACCGGCCCTATCTCCGGATTCATGAGCCAGAACGGCGCTTCGTATCCGACATTGCTGATTTGCAGCGAGTACATGGCAAGAAATACCAGGCCGCATATATTGAGAGCGACACGGATGGGGCCCTCTCCGTTGCAGTATTTATGTGCGATATGATCCTTGGATAGATTTTTCCCGCAGAAAAGATTATATATACTGAGCGAAGTATAGCAAAAGGAGAGGAGCAGTGCGTAATAGACGCCCCAGCGGCCGACAAATTTTGTCAGATGCTTATAAATGAACGCGAACATTATTGTTGAATTGCCGCCAATGTTCAGAGGCCAGAAGAAAAGAATTGTTGCCAGCACTGAACATACGATACAGCGCATGAGACCTTTGTTTTTTTGTTCTGTCGTGAGGTTCACCGCGTCAAGAACTTTGTAATCGCTGTAATCGGGAGCCTCCGTCGTGAATAAATTCGTCTGCATATCTATTGTTGTTGTACTTTCGGACATATTAACACCTCATTCTGCATAATATATTGTGGAAAGGGCGGTAAAAACTAAGATAATATGACTAGAGCAGCCTTAGTTTTTCATTGGCGGTAACATAATCGAGAAGGGCGTCGGATACCTCTATCGTCTCCAACTCAATGGTATTTTTGATTTTTACGATTTTAAGTCTGTCTCTATCGACCTCCCTGGCTACTTGGACTGCGATGCGCAAGGCCTCTTCTTCCGTCTCGGCAATTATGGGAATCTTGGCATCTTCGGGACATTTCACCGCGATAGCATTGGCGTATATTTGTGTAAGGTCCAGTTTGTCAAAGACATTACGTGTTATCACGTCAAAAATACCCATACCAATGGCATTGCCGTGGGACTGGTCAGTGACATCCAGCAGAACCATACGCTTGATATTGGGAACTGAAAGGACAAACTCATGGAGTAAATAGCTTTTCCCCAATATATTTGGGTCATATCCGGCTCCGGAGATATTTTTGCCTATCTCTTCCACGATTAGGATATCGATATCAGGAATCATCAGCGTAGGCATGTAATTCTTGGCAACCTGGACGAGCTCTTTTTCACGCGCTATTATTTTTTCTGCCGGTATCATCTCGATCATAGCAGTCTCGTCACAGGCGTTTTCCAGTATTGCCACTCCGAATCCGACATTTGCCCGCTCCATTATCATCTGGGCGGCTTCAAGCAGCGTCTCCCCGAAGACGTCAAAACTTGCCTCATGTATTGCCGTACAGCCGATATGATTGCCCAGCCCGATGACCAGCATCTTACAGATTCCGCTCTGAATTTCCGCGACGAAATCGGTGTGGAGCTTGACCCTATTGATTGGTACGATGAGATCGGCGCTCAGCGCCTTGGAGTCAAAATATACGTTGATTCCGCGTGAAGTTTTTCCGATAGGGGTCACGTCGACCGATGTAACGATTTCGACTCCCATCTTTTCTTCCGTGATTCCGTATGTACTAAGAACGTCGCGCTGACCTTCCGGCGTGCCTCCGCCATGGCTGCCCATCGCGGAAATAATGAACGGTTCTCCTCCTGCGGCTTTAATTTGCTCCAGAACGGTTTTTACGATTTCGGCAAGGTTTCTGATTCCTCTGCTGCCTACCGCTACGGCGACTCTAGCTCCCGGCTTGATTTTGGACGCTATTTCATTTTGGGAAATCTCTTCTTTTATCTTTTCTTTGAAATTTTCCAGGCGCGGTTTCTGAAATATTTGCTGTACCCTGTGCATCTTAGGAAGGGGATAATTAAGGTACTCTTCAAGTAGTATCGGCATTCTCCTCTGCCCTCCTATATACAAGAAATGTTCAAAACAGATGGATATATCCAGCGTGTAACGGCGATAATGCATTACATAGGGTACCCCAGGCGAGGATAGGGAGGGTGCGAATGGGAGGGAGGTGAGACAGTCGTCCCCGCCGGGGTGGAATAAAAATAGAGTCGCAGCCGTTATTGTGAACGGTTACTTCTTTGTGATTGTCACAGTTCCGGTATTGGCGTCGACCTCGACATAATCGCCGTCGGCGATGGCCACGAAGGGGTCCTCATCAAGACGGTCGACCATAGTCGCGCCGACCATGACGGCGGAGGATACGATGACGGGCTCTGGTACATTTATTATTATCGCGGCCGGCAGGTTGTTTCTCACCCACAGCTGGTAGAAGCCGTCCGCCTGGACTACGGAGCTACCCTTGCCGGACTGGAGGACCAGCACCTTGCCGGAGATGCTTTTGCCCTCGATCGCGTGGTTTCTCTCTATGACGGTGCCGGTGGTCGGGTCGGTAAGGTAGAAGCACATCGCGTCCTTAGATACGACCGCCTCTCCCGCTCCCGACCCGCGGACTATCGAACGGCACTTATAAACTCTCTTGTTGTCAGCCATTAGTCAAGCCTCCCCTTCACAGCGGCATCTATACATTCCGACAGCCTGCGGATGGCGAAGGGCTGTCCGCGGCGTTCACGGTAGTAGGCGCACTTGGGCGAATCCGTTACGCCGAGCGCACCCTCGAACGATTTCCAGCAGGGCTCGTCGATACAGGTATCTCCCACCATCCGTACGCCGAGCAGCTCCAGCCTCTGGCGCAGGTGCGAACGTTCAGCGAGCTCCACGGCTCCCGATTCCGCAAGGATCCAGAAGGCCGTCTCGTTGCAGATATGCCTGCCGGCGAGAAGCCTTTCGACGTCGAGCAGCTGATTGTAGGTGTAATGCGGACAGCCGAGCATGACGAGGTTGATCTTTCCGGTAGCGGGTGTGAGCATATCCTCCCTCTCCTTGAGGTCTTTATTCGTGAGCACGCATTCTGCCGATGGAACCTTTTTGCCGCCGAATGCCGCCTCTATGGTCGGAGCCTCCGGTGTGATCCCCACCATGTGATACATCGCGACGGCGCCGCTCGTGGCGGCCTCCGCGCCGAAATAGAGGAAATCCTCCTGAGTCGGGCGGACGTGCTTCTTGAATCTGAGCACGGGGATACGGTTGCCGGCGATCTTTCCCAGACAATGTCCGAGTATGCCCCAGTCGTAGCAGCTCTCCAGATCGGCCTCGACGTCAACGGCGAAGTCGCCGTATCTGTTCTCGTCGATGTGGAATCCGTAATAAGGAGTCTTGCCGATAACGGCGGCGGCGAGCGCGCTCACCGAAGATTCGCGGTTAGAGCGGGCGCCGAGTGCGCCGTTGACATATGGAGTGGCGCTGGACTCTGAAAAGGCCACATGCTCGCCAAAGAAGGGCACGTTGGAACAGACCCCCGGAGCGCAGTGATATGTGAGCTTCGCGCCGATACGGCGGTATGCGTCGCCGGTCCTGTCGGCGAGCTCGAGCTCCTCCTTCGTCACGTCAAAAAACTTCGTCAGATAATTCGTGTCCCAGTAAGGGTTGGTGGTGGGGGGCACGGCGCAGGTGGCGCCGCCGTTTACCAGCAGCTCGCACCAATAGGTGTCGCCCTCCTGTCCGCTCAAAGCGACGTGAGCGCGTTTGACGGGGATGAGCTTCTCCGCGTCGAAGGTGAGGCCGAGCGCGTAGAGCATCTCCATCGCCTTCTGCTTTCCGGCTCCCTCTCCTCCGTCCAGTATCCGTTTCTCTTCATCGGTTAAATACATTACAAACCGCCTTTCTATGTGCTATTTTTTCATTAAGACAGGTAAAGATATCCCGCCGAGGGGCAGTATGCCGACGGTCGCCTGCGGCCGCTTAGCGAGCGCCGCGTCAAGCGCCTCCTGCACGCTGGCCGCCGGAATATATTCCATCTTCCGTATCTCTTCCTCGGAGAGGCCGTCGCTGATCATGTAGACCTCGGCCCTTTCAAGCACGCGGCGGCTGCCGAGGGCGACGACGGCGGAGATGACGTCGGTATCCAGGTCATAGGGAGAGGCTGCCTCTATCGCCTCCACAAGGACTTTAACGGGTTGAGCGAGCCAGTGCGCGTAAAGAGGATGATTATGCACCAGCCCCTCGTAACAAGGGGCGGCGAGGATCACGGCGCCGCCGGGCTTCACCGCGAAGTACGCGGAGGTGAGTCCCTTGATGCCCTGCCAGTAGTCCATATCGGCGGGCGAGGAACTGGCGATCACGATATCGGCGAGCTCGTCTAGCTCCACGCTGTAGGATTTCCTTGCTAGCTCGACGCCGGCGCGGTGCGCCTTTAAATAATCGCCGCAGAAGAAACCGGCGATCTCGCCGCTGAAGTTTTTGACCACGTTAATGATGAAGGCCAGCTTTGCGATGCCGCCGACGGCGTCGATGCCCATGCGGCAGGGGTTTCCGTCGATCATCCCGAGCGGGATGTCAGGGCAGAGCCCCGCGCCCCTGTGGGTCGCCTGTGTTGTCACGAAATCGCAGACGCCGGGCTGGACGATCTTCGCGCCGCCTGAGAAGCCCGCGTCGCTGTGCGGAATGATGTTGCCGACGCCGACGAGAAGGTCGGCCTCCAGCGCGCGGCGGTTGATGCGTACGGGAAGTTTGTAGCCTCCGGCCTCGATCTCGCCGAGATCGGTCAGCTCATCCGTATTTGACGCCTCATGCTGGTATACGGCGAAGTTGTCGACGATATGGCCGCCAAGTTTCTCGCGCACCTCTTCGTCCGTCATCAGCCGGTGCGTCCCGGGAGCGGTCATGAAACTTACGGCGCTTTCCGGGATGCCGGCGTCCTTAAGATAGCCGGTGACGACCGGCAGTATCTCCGCCAGCGGAGTATCTCTTGTATTATCCTCAACAAGAAATAAAATATTCTTTTTGCCCTTTGCGAGCGAAGCAAGGGACTGCGAGGCGATGGGGACCTCTAAAGAGCGTAAGAGTTCTTTTTTTAAGTCGGAGACGGATGGAATATTGGTCATCTCTCCCGAGAATAAGACCCTGTTTGTGTGGATATCGAAATCCATAGAACTATTTCCATATGGAATGCTATATTTCATTGCTGATTCCTCCCAGCGATAATACTAAAATCGTGAATGTATTAGGTACGCCGTCTGTATACAATGAAAATATATACTCTGCTAACATCTGTTTAGTTGAAAAAAGATATTCCCAAAAATTACAAAACCTTCTATGCAAAGATGATAATATTGGGATAAATAAATGTCAACTATGGGAACAAGAAAAAATTTGCTATAATTTTTTGCGGAAAATTATGGACAAAATTACAAAATGCTGTATAGTTTCTGTATACAAGCATCTTAAGAATTAGGATTAATAGCTTAGACATTTATCCATACGGATGGTTTTATACGTGTACGCGGGGATTCTTGCCAAACTGGGAGGGACAGATATGATGTCGAAGAATGAAAGGGCCAGCTGGGTGAAGGCCTACAACTGGATAAGGGAGGGAATCGATTCCTGCGCGCTGAAGATGGGCGAACCACTTCCTGAGACATTTATCGCGAATGAGACCGGCGTAAGCCGTACCCCCGTCCGCGAGGCTCTGCGCGTTCTTGAGCAGGACGGTTATATAAAAATAGTCCCTCTCAAGGGGGCCTTTGTCTCCGAGATATCCCTTGAGGACGTACGCGAGATATATGATATAAGAAAGCTGCTCGAGCCGTTTGCCGCGCTCTCCGCGGCCAACCGCATACCGGACGGCGAGATAAAAGAGATGTCCGCCGAGTGGGAACGGCTTAGTAAGAGGGCGGAGAACGGCGAAGAGATAGACTTTTCAACTGTCGCCGACAGCGACCTCAAACTGCATTTCACGATCGCGAAGTATGCGACTAACAGACGCATCGGCGCGATACTGACGAGTTATCATGTGCAGATCAAGCGCTTTCAGCGTCTCTCCGCACAGTCTCTCGCCGACATCAGGAACTCCATAGAACAGCACATCATTATCCTGAACTGCATCAAACGCAGAGATCCAAAGGCTCTTCACGCCTGCCTATACGACCACGTCGTCAACAGCGAAGGTTATATAATGAAGGACTATTTCCTGCGGTAACGAATATGCAGCATCCATGGCTTATCCGCAGGTGCGGAACCGCCGGTTTCAATATTAGAGAAAAGAGAGCAGACAGCGGTTTCGCGTCTGCTCTCTTTTGTGTGATCTTATCTTTGAACGGTCGATAAGGTTAAAAGTTTCATGAATGAACTTCCTTTAGTATCATACTTTATTGGTATGCTGAATATGCTTAATTAGATATTTTTCATATGTTTAGAAAAATGTTATTCTAAGCCCGGCTAAAATACTTTCATGTCATATCAAAATAAACAGATGATATGGCAGTGGTGGTATTAAAGGTCGATTATGCTATTTTCTATCAATGAGGAGGTCATGTTATGTTTTTCAAGAATGCCGGTAAAGTATTGCTGGCGGCGGTGATCGCGTGTGGTTTCGCATTTATGGGAACACGGGCCGACTGTAGTGACTCCAAGGTTTATACCATCAGGATAGGTTCGATCAGTTCAGAGGCGATACCAGAGGTGCGGGCCGCCTATGAGTTTAAAAAAGAGATTGAAAAATCAAGCGGCGGAAGGATCAAGGTCGAGGTGTTCCCTAACGGCGCGCTGGGAGGGGACCGTCAAATGGCGGAGGCCGTCTCGCTGGGAACGCTGGATATGGTGCTGACGACGACGTCGGCCCTGACCACCTATGAGCCTAAGTTTGGAATACTGGATATGCCGTTTGCCTTTTCCGACGCGCAGACCGCCTTTAAGGCCGTGGACGGGGAGCTCGGCCAGTATCTGAATAAGGAGCTGGAACGGAGCGCGGGAATGGTCAATCTGGGATATATGCTGAACGGCGTGCGCCATATGGTGAACAGCAAGCGCCCGATCAACGCCCCTTCGGACCTGGCTGGATTGAAAATGAGGGTCATGGAGAGCCCAGTTTACATCGGCCTTTTTAAAGCACTTGGCGCGAACCCCACGCCGATGTCCTTCACGGAAGTCTATACCTCCCTGCAGCAGAAGACGATAGACGGTTTTGAGGTCAGCGCCAATTTTATGGTGGAGATGAAATTTTACGACGTCCAGAAATATTACAGTCTTACGGGGCATACGGTGTCGTTCCTCGTCGCCGCGATGAACAAAAACAAGTTCGATAAACTGCCGTCCGACCTTCAAAAGATGGTGACGGCCTCGGCGAAGAAGTGGTTCGTCGATTATCAGAGGAAGGTATCTCTGAGCGAAGACGCCGGTTATATAAAACAGCTGAAGTCGCACGGAATGAGCGTCAACGGGATAACGCCGGAGAACCACGCGAAGTTTGTCAAAGCCGTGCAGCCGGTATATGCCGAATTTGAGAAAAAATTGGGCAGGGACGTCTTTGTGCTGCTGAAAAAGTATCAGTAGTTTTTTACGGCAGAACCAGTGCGGACGGGCATATACATCTCTGTCCGCACCGGTCGGTCAAAGCGCAGATAGGAGTGGCTAAATTGAGTGCGGTGTTAAGGCTGTACAACAAGTTTGAAGAGTATCTTTTGGTTTTAAGTTTGGCGGTCTCAGTCGCGCTTGTCGCCCTTCAGATCGTTTTCAGATATTTCATCAACGCCTCCATCCCCTGGAGCGAAGAGCTGACGCGGTATATTTTTATCTGGCAGATATGGCTGGGAACGAGTTTTGCGCAGAGGGACGGCAAGCATCTGAAGGTCGAGGTCCTGTATTCTCTGATGAATCCCGCCGGCAAAAAGTTCCTAAATGTGCTTTCAAATCTTATCTTTCTCTCGTTTTGCGTATTTCTTACGGTGAACGGCTTTTCTCTCGTCATGAATCTGGCTCACAGATATTCCCTCTCTCCCGCGATGGAGATACCGCTGCTTTTTGTGTACCTGTCATTGCCTGTGAGCAACCTTGTGCTTTCCGTCAGGATCATCGCCGGACTCAAAGAGATAATCACGACCCCGGCGGCCGCTTTCGCCGGTAAGAAGGAGGAGATACGGTAATGGAATTCGCGGTCTTATTCGGCTCTTTCCTTGTACTGATCCTGCTGACCGTTCCCGTCGGCTACGCCATAGGGATATCCACGCTGATCACGCTCTATTTTTTCTCCGATATATCGTTCGTCATGATCTCCCGCCGCCTCGGTGGGAGTGCATATCCCCCAGTAGATACCGCCCAAGATTATCCCCGGGGCCATAAACGCCCAGATGGCGTCCACA
>Ga0192261_1026_pt1 | contig 35189 bp, 31 predicted proteins | sample Koala_Koa23_G3_FD_131283 | JGI IMG/M metagenome (GOLD analysis project Ga0192261, IMG submission 131283) | Enriched cells from koala feces incubated with labeled cellulose particles, San Francisco Zoo, California, United States - Koala_Koa2-3_G3 ... | reverse complement strand
CAAAAAAACACCGGAGGACAGAGGCGAATTCTATTCCGCCGGAGAGAACACATATTTCAAATCGGACTGGGAGTTCCCATTTTATAACTACGAGGAGTGGTACAAGTTCACAAAAACGACAAAATTCGATTTTCATAAGCCAAACAGTGAAATACAAACAATTGGCATCATGTCTCAATACCAACGTGTCAAGTATTATGAAGACTCTGCCGTTAAGAGCTTTGAATTTCCGTTTGTGGACCGATATTATTCCTACGTAATAATTCTGCCCAAAAACATATGGGGCGTGCGCCAGATGGAAAAAACGCTGACATATAAAAGATACCTCGCATTACTTTCAAAACAGAAGGACAGAAATTTGATGGTACGGATTGTGGATACAAAGGTTACTTCTAAATATTGCTTTGACAGTTGGCTGAATATATTGGGAGTAAATGGAGTAGGAGAAGATGAATTAAACCAGAAAAATATTATTAATTTATATGGAGGTGAACAATCAAGGGCGGTTGAAACTAGTTGGAACACAATGAATTTTATGACGGGGTTTCCTCCTATAAACGCATTCGGTGAAAGTGAAGAAAAGTATAATGCCAGTGTAGAAGAATGGTACGCCATGGTTAAAAAATCAAAAGAGCAAGCGGAAAAAAGCTACAATGTGGAAAAAAATTTTTATCCGCTCAGCCCATACCTTTACTTCATCGTTGACAACAGAAGCGGCGCTATTCTCTTAATGGGACGGTATTGCGGCAGGGAGCAGAACGAAAATATCCTGTCAGAATAGGGAAAAGAAGGGAGAAAATGTGATGTTCAGCAATCGTAGGTCAATAATTATTTTTACACTAATAATTTCGTTGTCGTGTTTCAATTATTGCTGTAACAATGCGGAAGCAACGCCAATATCCGAATCGGAGGTTAATATTGCCGTCACGAACTGGCTCCAGGAGACTGAGAACCACTTCGGTGAAAGTTTAGGATCAAATATCGATAAAATAAAGTTATATCGTGGGGGGATACATGGAAATATCGGGTATTACCTAGTTATTTTAGACCCAAATGGGTGGGTGATATTGCCAGCCGATGATGAATTCTGGCCAATCCAAACTTTTGGGCCAGGAGTGATGTCAGAAGAAATTTTTGAAAGCACCTTGTGGTACAAGATTGTATGTTTCAATTCCAACGCCGTTATGTTGCGTAATGGAGGTTCAGCGAACAACAATGTGGCCTCGTCCACGGAGGAAGGGACTGTAGAAACGGCAAAAAATAAGGCCCGTTGGAAATCACTGGAAAGTTCCAATAAAAGCACAAACACCAATTCGCTGAACAGATCAATCAGTACGACGGGGCTGACTTCTTCCGCTGATATCCGGGTAGCGCCACTCATGGGAAGAGAGCGCTATTGGGGACAGGGATATCCGTTTAATGTATTAAATAAACATAGTGAGATAACTAAATACACGGTAAGTAATGATCAATTTGGGGGAACGAGCATCAGCGAACGTGAATATTTAGTGGGCTGTACATCTCTTTCAGTCGGACAGACAATGTATAATATCTTAACAAAAAAATATCCCGCAAGTGTTGGCAACGGGATAAGTCTTAATGTTAATCCAACATCTATTCAAGATTTTCACATTGAACGAAAATATAGTAATTCAGCCGATGCACCTATTGAAATAAAAAATTTAATTTTCCAGAAATCAATTTAGCTAAAACATATGATTGGCAAAGTATGTCGAATTTCTTGCTTACTGAATCTCCAAGCTTGTCTGGTAAGCAATATATTGCTAATCTACAAGATTCAGACATAACAACTGCCAGTACAAAGATCGCCCCATTATTGAGAGACATTAGCATATTAATACCAAAATATACTTTCAAAAATTACAGTGTTGTAAGTACAGAAACACCATATAACCTAATGTCAAGTACTGGAAATCTCGGGTCAGATATTTTTTCCAAATATGGTTTTGTCTCTGCTTATCATTTACGCGTATATCAAATGCAAGATGGCAATCAAATGGCTGACACAATACTGCCAAGTGCAAGAAAATATTTGGTTAATACGAATTTAGATTTTGGTTTCCCCGTCATAGCTGGATTTCACATAATAACCCCGACAGCTACAAGTGACGATGTGGGACATTCCGCACCTATTGACGGTTATGCATATGATACTTGGCAGAACAGTGAAAAAATCGATTACAGAGATACTTACTATCACGTCGTAACAGGGGGGTCGCAAAAGCAGACCAATCCCCCCTCAACTTTATGGGCAATTGACCCTGGAGCATGGACGTATGGACTTTTTGATAAGTTTAAACCAAATTTAAAAGAAACAGTAACATCATTAGCACTAAACGATTTAATTTTTAACATAATCCCATCTATCAATAATATCTCAGGTGATATAGACTATTCATCTAAGGGCATTGGAGATAAGATGGCGATTATAAGTGGTCGTATCTCAAAATTTCGTAAAACGTCGGAAGATATTGGGCTCCCACAAAAGAATATCGATATTGATGTTTATTGGGGCGGCGTGAAGCACTACACAATGAAGACAAATGAAAAAGGAATGTTCGCGGGGCTTGTGGCTACCGATTCATCATCAAATGAATTTATAATCAGGGCTCCAAACGCCGCAAAACTTTTTTTACCAGATCCTCTTTGGAAAGAAAGCATCCCTAAAAACGGTACCGGAAATGTCACAAATGAACAAATTATGATGGGAGTAGGAAACCGCTGGTTGCCCAAATTAGGCTCGGTGAAAACCGGCGGAATAAAAACGACATACGAAACCTCCGCCGATCAGGTGGCGATGTTCGCGGCAAAAGGCAAAATTGAGAACGAGGATGTAGTGATCATTGATAAATCTGATTTGGCAACCGCCGATTTATCCTCTCTCGGTTCCGGCGTCCTCTTTATCGGTTCCGACCCTGCCTTTGACTACAACGGCAACTACGACACGGACACCGTGATCAACGTTATGCAGTTTGTTCGTAATGGCGGCACCGTCGTTACCAGCGGCAAGAGCACGGCCTTCCCCGGGATGGTGGGATTCTCTAAAGGACTGCGTTTCTATTCTTTCTCTGGACTGCCCAAACCTTACGGAGCGACGAAATCTATCAGCACCAGGGTTTCCGCCTGGGCGAACCATATCAAACAGTACATGCACGGACAGGACACGTTCAATATGGTTTCCGCGCTTTCGGCCAGAGACCATTCCCTGATCAGCGACCCCGGCAATACCAGCGCGTTCGCTATCGGTACATATGTGTTTGAAAGCATGATATGGGGTCCTTGGGGGCCGGAACTGGATTATAACCTTACGTATGTCCCCGCCGGAACGACAATCGAATATGGAGATAACGGCGGCAAGCTTATCTATATCAACGGGGAATTTTCTCTTAACCATGCGGAGGGCGGACTGGCCAGGGATTTCGTGAATGCCTTGATCGATCCCATCCTCTTCAAGGCGGATGACGAGGAGAGCCTCTCTGACGCCGTCGGCGGTGAGTACGGCGCGCTCGGCGGACAGCCGGTTGCGATGAACAGCCTCAACCTAAAATCGGTCGTCTATAATAACGGCGTTACCGTAAACAATATCGCAACCAGCGACGATGTGAGCTTTGTCTTTACGGTAACAGACCGTATTGCCGACAGTTCGGCCCCGGACCTTGCAGTATCCGACGACGCGGTGCCAACTTTGACGGTCAGTCTTCGGAATCCGGCGGGCGAGGTTGTCGCCGCGAAACAAACGCCTACCTCGGCGGATAGTACTCTGGCCTTCGCCCTTTCGGGCGACGCCGCCGTGGCCGGAGAATGGAAGATGGTAGTGGAGAACGTCGACGGCTTTGACGGACGGCGCGTCGTGGTGGCGGCTTCTATTACGGGAGATTATGACATCGGCGACGCCGTCACGCTCCCGCCCTCTTCCAACGCCGCGATGGCGATGTATCCGCGCGGAGCCGCCGGCGATACTTTTAGTTACCAGCTTGACGACGGTACCATGACGCTGAGCGATACAGGCCTTAGAAAACTGGCGCTTGGCGCGCTGGTAAAGCCTGAATATCTTGATTTTGCCCGTGTCGACGACGACCTGGTGGTCCGTATCAAGGGCGGGCTCAACAAGATCAAGCTGCCGGGATGGTTCAAACGTATGGGCTCTGATTTCTTTGAGGTGACCTTCGCCGGAGGCCGGAAACTCAGTGGCCGCGAGGTGAAAAAATTAGCCGTTGTACGCGAACCGGAGATCGACATCACGCCGATAATGATAGAAGAGCGGCTGCGGGGTACCGACGGCCGCGACAGTCTCTCGGGGAAGACAAAGAACGCATTCCTCTTTGCCGGCAAAGGCGACGACGCCATCAGCGGCGGCAGCGGCGACAACGTCTATTATTACCGCAAGGGCGACGGCAATGACACGATAACGCTTGGAGATAAGAAGAATGTTCTGCGGTTCCATCTGGAGATCGAGCCGGAAGAGGTGACCGCGGCGAGAGACGGCGGCGACATGGTCTTTGACCTCGACGGCGGAAGCGTGAGGATAAAAGACTGGTTCCGGGGCTCAAAGCTTACAAGGATAGAGTTCCCCGGAGGCGTCGTCTGGGACGACCGTGACGCAGAGAAACTTGCCGCAGGCAAGAAGCTGACGCCACGTGAATATTACCTGGCTCCGCCCGCCGAGCCGAAAGCGGAAGGTCTGCCCGCCGGAACAGGCGGCGGCTGTAACAGCGGAATTCCGGTAGTTTCTCTGATGTCTGTGGCGGTTGGCTGGGCTGTAGTTCGCAGACGTAAACGATAGAGGGCTCTTGTAAAAAGATGATTTGTTTGTGATAGATGACAGCGTCTGGTTTCCATAGAGTCTAACTAAAATAGGAGGGGCGAAGTGTACGCCCCTCTTATTCAATGCAGTCTTATATTTTGAACATCTCCGTTACGCGTTCCAGGATGCCGTTCAGCTGCGCGATCGCGATGCCGTAGTTGGTGATGGGCACGCCGGCGGCCTGGGCTTCGACGATGCGGCTCATGAGCTGCTTGCGGTTGAACATGCAGCCGCCGCAGTGGAGTATCAGCGCGTAGTCGCCGAGGTTTTTCGGGAAGTCGAGGCCGGTGGCTATCTCTGTGACGAGCCCCTCTCCGGCTCTTTCGCGCAGCCAGCGCGGCAGTTTTTCGCGTCCGATGTCTTCGTTGAGCGGCGCGTGGGTGCAGGCCTCGGCGATGAGGACTTTATCCGTTGGTTTGAGCTTGTCTATCGCCCTCGCCCCCTCGACGAATACGGAGAGCTCGCCCTTGCTGCGGGCCATAATGATGGAGAACGAGGTGAGCGGCACCTCGCGTGGCAGCAGCGCGTTGACGCGGCCGAAGACCTGCGAGTCGGTGACGACGAGCGCCGGCGGCTCTCTGAGCGCCGCGAGCATTTCGGGCAGCTGGTCGGCGGTGCAGGTGAGGGCCATGCCTTTGTGGTCGAGGATGTCGCGTATCACCTGTACCTGCGGCAGTATCAGGCGTCCCTTCGGAGCCTGGATGTCCTGCGGCGCGACGAGCACGACCGACGCGCCGGGGGCGAAGAGGTCGCCGGTCAGCGTCGGCGTCTCAAAGTCGGTGGGGGCGTTTTTGATGATCGCGGAGAGCAGGGCCGGACGGTATTTTTTGTCCAGCGCCGATACCGCCGTGAAGGGTATCCCAAATTCGGCCTCGAGCTCCGTCCTTATGGTCTCGGCCCTCTCCGGCGGGATCCTGTCTATCTGATTGAGTACGCCGATGACGGTTATTTTGCGGTCGCGCAGCTCCGCGAGCCATTTTTTCTCAAGCGCGAGCCCCTGTTCGGGGGCGGAGGCCTCCGCCGCGCCGACGACGAGCAGCGCGAGGTCGGTGCGGTTCATCATCTCTTTTGAGCGTTCGATGCGCAGCTCTCCGAGCTCCCCCGTGTCGTCAAGCCCCGCCGTGTCGATGACGGCGATCGGCCCGAGCGGCAGGAGTTCCATGCTCTTGATGACGGGGTCCGTAGTGGTGCCCGCGTATTCGGAGACGAGCGCGGTCTGCTGCGCCGTGACCATGTTGATGAGGCTTGACTTGCCAGCGTTGCGCCTGCCGTAGAAGGCGATGTGCAGCCGGTTCGCGCGCGGCGTATCCATAAGCGCCACTCTACCGCACCAGCTTCCTGACGTCGTCGATTTTCTTGCGCTGGAGGCCGTTGTCGAGCATGAATTTCTGTGTGCGCACCAACTCTTCGATGTCGGCTTTGCGTATCTGCGGGTCGAAGTCGTACCAGGGGTACATCGCCTCAACGCCGGCCATCGGCAGCCCGGTCTCTTTTTGGGTCATCTCTTTTGCCGCCAGCGGATTTTTCTTCATCCATTCGATGCTTTTTTTGTGTGTCTCCATGAAGGTCTCGACGGCTTTCGGGTATTCTTTGAGAAATTTTTCCGTCGTTGCGATCACGATGGTCGCGTCGACAAGCCCCTCGCCGTTTTTCAGCATTCTCGCGCCGGAGGCGAGGGTGTTATAGGCCGCCGGTCCCGCGAGCAGCGCCGCGTCGACGCTGCCCTTCGCGAGGGCGTTCGCGCCTGAGGGCAGGTCCATCTGTATAAACTGCACATCCTTGACCGTCATGCCCTCTTTTTCGAGAGCGGCGGCGAGCAGCTGGTGGAGTATCGTCCCCTTGGGGCCGGCCACCTTTTTGCCCTTGAGGTCGCGCACCGATTTTATCGCGGGGTCCTTTACCACGATCATGAAGGCTTTGGGCGCGCGGGAGTAGATGCCTACGATCTTTATGTCCAGCCCCTCGGAGGCGGCGAGCAGCGCCGAGGTGGCGCCGAGGCAGCTGGCGACGCCGATTTCGCCCGCCGCGAGCGCGGCGGTCTGCTTCGGTCCCTCCGTCAGTTCGGGGAAGGAGAGCGCCACGCCGGGATAGGCCGCCTCAAAGCTTTTGTTATACTTCGCGACGATCGATGGGACGTTGAGGGGGGCCTTCACATAGGTGATGGCGAGCTTCGCGGGATAGTCCGCCGCAAGCGCCCCCGCCGCGAATATCAATACCGCAAGTAATGCCGTGACGATTTTTTTCATTTTATCTTCGCTCCTTTTGAATAAGGTCATTTTTTAGACATGACGGCCTTGACGGTGACCGATTTTATCTTGCCGAGCTTTCCCGTCAGGGCGCTGATCTGGTCCGGCATGCCGTCGAGGACCACGGAGATGACGCTTACTCCGCGCTCCCTGTAGGGTATTCCGAGCCGTCCGACGATGAGGCTGCTGAAGTTGTGCAGCACCTCGTTCACTTCGCGCACGCTGCCCGGGTCTTCGACGATCACCGCCGCGACCCCGATCCTGTTTTCCTCTTTTTTTAACTCGTCCATCTGATCCTCCCCATAAATAAAAGAGCCTTTCCCATAGGGAAAAGACTCTTACCGACAATATCGCGCCGTCCTTTCCCCACCCGCGGAGCGCCTCCCCGGGAACGGAAACCAACTCTATTAAAATGCTTTTAATATTATATGTCTAACCGCCGCGAACGCAAATTAATCCAGCGGATATTTTTCTTTGTCCTTGGCGTCCTCGGTCTTGTAAAACTCTTCGATCTTATCGAGTATGTAGCGGCGCTTTTCCCTTTCCGTCAACTCTGCGGGCAGCGCCGCGGGGTCGATGGGATCGCCGAATGTCACCGTAAGTTTACGTGGGCGGGGAAACTTCATCCGCGGGGAGAGCGCGCGGTAGCTCCCCGCCACATATGTAGGGATCACGGGAGTGCCGGTCTTTAGCGACATGATCGCTACGCCGCCCTCAAGCGGCTGGAGCCGTCCGTCCTCGGTCCGGTGTCCCTCCGGGCAGATGAAGACGTTATATCCCTCTTCAATAAAGCCCATGACAAGGCGCAGCAGCGCGGCGGAGCTGTTTTTATTCTCCGGTGAGACGGGGACGGAGCCCATCGCACGCAGAAAGGCGCCGAGCGGCGGAAAGGAAAATAATTTTTCCCAGGCGATGAACTTGAGATATTCGGGATAGAAGGCATAGCCGACGACTGGCGGGTCAAGATAGCTCGCATGGTTCGGCGCGACGATGACCGTGCGGTCCCGCGGGATTTTTTCTTTTCCGTATACCGACAACCTGTGGTAAAGTGTAAAATAGACGGACACAAGGAAAAGTGTTATATAGTAGACCCAGTTTCTTTGTGTTTTCATGCTGATACCCCCTGAACTCTTCTCATGATAGAATAGCGCATGGCGGGCGTAATTGACAAGTCTGGGAGCGGTGATTGTATGGATTCAGATAAAAAAAATAACGCGGCGGAGAAGACGGGGCTGAGCAAGGGGAGTTTTTTCGGAAGACTTGGGCGTGACTTTTTCCTTGGCTGTGTGGCGCTGCTGCCGCTTGCTCTGTTTGTATTTCTCTTCTACTATCTGCTGTACTTCTTCGAGTCTATCGGTTCGATGATCTTCGGCATCACCCAGTCGCGTCGGACGACGGCGGCGATCAGCGTCTTCCTCGTATTTTTGCTCGTCTACATCGGCAGGAAGCTGCGCCGCCGCGAAAGATCGATACTGAGTCTTTTGGAGCAGTTCGTCATTACAAAGATCCCTGTGATCGGGGGCTGGTATACGACCTTCCGCGATATTATTCAGACATTCACGGCGCGCGGCGGTGAAAACAGCTACCTCGGGACGGCAAAGGTGCCGGTCGCGGGGGGCTACATCATCGGTTTCGTCTCACGGCGCGAGGTGCTGGAGGATGGTTCCGTACAGCTGACGGTCTTTGTTCCCACTTCGCCGAACCCGACTACGGGGCTGGTATTCTTCTTCCCGGAGGAGAAGGTCGAGTATCTCGATCTGACGCCCGAAAGAGCCTTTACGAAGATAATATCGCTTGGAGTAAAATCGTAAATCAAATTGCGTTAATAGATTCTACAAACAAAAAATTTGAGTGTATAATGAGTCACATATCTTTGTAAGCTTTGGCCGCTCGCAGAGGGCCGTAAATTCAGGGAGGTTTTTTACAGATGGAACAGATTCGTAATCTCGATCAGCTTCTTGTCTACGCCAAGGAAGTCGGACCCAAAAAGATCAGCGTCGCCTGCGCCGAAGACGCCGAGGTAATGGAAGCCGTTGAAAACGCGCGCAAAGCCGGTATCGCGAACGCATTCCTCGTCGGCAACGCCGATAAGATCAAAGAGGTGACCGACAAGCTCGGAATCGATCTCGCCAACTATGAAATAGTGGACGAGAGAGGCGGCGAGGCGGCGGCGGCGCTCAAGGCCGTCGAACTCGTCTCCAGCGGAGAGGCTCAGATCGTTATGAAGGGCATGGTCGCCACCGCCAACTTCCTGCGTGGCGTGCTCAATAAGGAAAAGGGCCTTCGCAGCGGCAAAACGCTTTCACACGTTTACATTCATCAGATAAAGGGCTATGATCGCGTGTTCTTCATCTCCGACCCCGCCTTCAACATGTATCCCGAACTCAAGGTGAAGGTCGACATCGTGAAGAACGTCGTAGAGCTCGCCCACGCCTTCGGCGTGGCCTGCCCGAAGGTCGCCGCCCTCGCCGCCGTCGAAGTGGTGAACCCCGATATGCCGCCGACGATCGACGCCGCCATCCTCACGCAGATGAACCGCCGCGGCCAGATCAAGGGCTGCCTGATCGACGGACCTCTCGCGCTCGACAATGCCGTATCTCCCGAATCGGCGCACCACAAGGGGATCAAATCAGATGTCGCCGGATACGCCGACATCCTCCACGTCCCGACCATCGAGTCAGGCAACATGCTCGCGAAGGCGATAGTCTATTTCTCAGAGAATAAGACCGCCGGCATCGTTCTTGGCGCGAAGGCACCAATCGTTCTCACCAGCCGCGCCGACTCCGCCGAGGCGAAGCTCCTTTCGATCGCCTCCGCCTGCGCGCTCGCCGCGCATCAGGGAAAATAAGAATTATACAGGCCATTTGTGCGCCATAACTTTGGGTTTGCCGCCCCTGCGCCGTGACGGTACGCGGCTTCGCGCGGCAGACCCAAAGCTATTCAGCGGCCGGCATGTCTGATACTTATTTTGATCATTCTGTCTCCAACGGGATGACCTGTATAATAAAGAGATAATGGCGGATAAATTTAAAAACGAGATAATTATCCTGCCGGGTAGCTTCGGTGCCGGGCAGGTCAAACTGAGCCGCCTCTATCCGGAGGCGGAAAATGGCGTGCATGTGCTGCTGCTTCACGGCGTGCACAGCAGCGCCAATCTCTCGCCGTACAATAAATTCCGTCACCTTGCCTGCATCCTGGCGGAGCGCGGTTTCACGCCCTGGCTCTGCGAGACGAGCAGGAGGGCGGCGAACCGCGAAGACTACTGCGACGATGTCGGCGGCTGGATAATGGAGGCCTTTCGCGGGAAGAGCTTCCGAAACGAGCTTGACGACTGCGCGGCCGCGCTGCGCTATGTCGAGTCTCAGTCTCCCACCGAATTGTGGATCTGGGGCTTTTCGCTTGGCGGCATAATCGCGCTGGCGCTTGCCTGCGGCGAAGGATACGCCGTCGGCAAGATGATTCTCAGCGGCACGGGACTTGTCTCGCTGCCCGAGGCGGAGCGCACGATGATGCCGCTGCCGATCCTCTCCACGCTGCGCGAGAGCGTCGATACCGAGATGCTCAACGATATCCGAGCGAAGGAGGCGGTGGCCTTCCGCGGCTCGAACGACGCCATTTTCTCTGACGCGGCCTGCCGCTCTCTGCTCGAGGCGATAAACATTCCCGGGGAAAACAAGAGATATTTCGTGATAGAAGGAGCTGACCATTCTATGAAGATGCGCAACGGCAGGCATGATTCAAAGATCATGGATGAGATGCTCTCACTGCTGACAGGTCAATGAAACTCTCGTTTAAGGCGTTCGCCGCTGCCGGCGCGCTGCTGTTCCTGCTCTCATTAGCCGCTCCCGCGCCGCTCTTCGCGGATGGGGTGGACTATCAGGAGTTCCAGGAAGACCCGCTCGAGACGGCGATCAGGAAACTAGCCTCGCCGGGAGATATCGAATGGGATAAAGAGGAAATGATATCAGGCGGAGCGCCTGATTTTATAAAAGATATGAAATGGCCGCTGAAGTCTTGTACCTTCAGCCGCAAGAGACGCCGGCACACCGGCGTCGACCTTCTGGCCCCGAAGGGCTCCCCCGTGCACGCCGTGCTTGACGGCGTCGTCGAGGTAGTTTCCAACGGCGGGCCGGGATTCCGCGGATACGGCAAGGTCATCGTTATCAACCATAACGGCAAGCTTTGGACCCTCTATTCACACAATTCATCCAACGACGTCAAAGTCGGCCAGCGGGTCAAACAGGGCGATGTGATCGCCAAAGTGGGGCGTACGGGCCGCGCGACGGCCAATCATTTACATTTTGAGGTGCGCAACGCGAAGGGAACGCCGCTTGACCCCCTGAAATACCTGCCGAAAGAGGGAATGCCGGTAAAGCGCTGACGGAACGTGCAACGCAATTGTTAAAATACAGACGGATAAACGGCAAAAAAAGAGCCGGCGTGGGCACGCCGGCTCTTTTATGCCGCCGCATTGCTCAGATGCGGCGTTATCCAGTTGGGAGAGCGGGATAAGCAGATTTAGCGGTTAATCCTCCTGCATGTAGGGGTACTTGAAATCATGCGGCGGCAGGAGATTTTCCTTGATCGTCCTCGGCGAACACCAGCGGATCAGGTTCAGCTTGCTGCCGGCCTTGTCGTTGGTTCCCGAGGCTCTCGCGCCGCCGAAGGGCTGCAGCCCGATGCTGGCGGCGGTAGTCTTGTCGTTGATATAGAAGTTTCCCGCCGCGTATCTGAGGACGCTTTCGGCCCTGTTGATCGCGTCGCGGTCGGTGGCGAATACCGCGCCCGTCAGCGCGTAGGGAGAGGTATTGTTGCAGATATCCAGCGTCTCCGCGAATTTATCGTCGTCATAGACATAAATGGTGAGGATGGGGCCGAATATTTCCTCCTCCATTGAGCGGAAATGCGGATCGGTCGTCTTGATTATCGTCGGCTGTACGAAATATCCGACGCTCTTGTCGCCGGTGCCGCCGAAGAGTATCTCCGCCTTGGGCGAACTCTTCGCATATTCGATATACTCCATGCAGTTGTCGAAAGAGGCCTCGTCGATCACCGCGTTGACGAAATTCCGGAAATCGCGCGGGTCGCCCGTGCGCACCTGCGGCATCATCGCCTCAAACTCGGCCTTAAGCTCATCCCAGCGGCTCGCGGGGATATAGGCGCGCGAGGTCGCGGAGCACTTCTGTCCCTGATACTCGAAAGCGCCCCTGATCATCGCCGTGGCGGCGGCCTTTATATCCGCCGACGCGTGAACGAAGACGAAGTCCTTGCCGCCTGTCTCGCCGACGAGCCTCGGGTATGAGCGGTAGAGGGAGAGATTCTCGGCGACGCCCTTCCAGAGGCCGTTGAAGACCTGCGTTGAGCCGGTGAAATGGATGCCGGCGAGGTCTTTGCTCTTGAGCACCACGCCGCTGCCCACCGAGCCGGGGCCGGGCATGAAGTTCAGCACGCCCGCGGGTACGCCGGCCTCCATGAATATCTTCATCAGATACCAGCTGGAAAGCAGCGAGGTCGTCGCCGGCTTCCAGACAACCGTGTTGCCCATCATGACGGGTGCCATTGGCAGATTCGCCGCGAGGGCCGTGAAATTGAAGGGCGATATGGCGTAGACGAAGCCCTCGAGCGGGCGGTACTCAAGGCAGTTAATGACGCCCTCCTCGGAGGCCGGCTGGTCGCCGTAGAGCTCGTTCATGCAGTGGACGCCGAAACGGAAGTAATCTATCGTTTCGCTCGCCGCCTCGATCTCCGCCTGCCAGACGCTCTTGCTCTGTCCCATCATCGTCGCGGCGTTCAGTATATAACGGTATTTCTTATCGATAAGTTCCGCTATTTTCAAGACTATAGAGGCGCGCTCTGTCCACGGCATATTGCTCCAGCTCTCGTGGGCGGCGTTTGCCGCCGCGATCGCGCGCTCCATCTCTTCGGCTCCCGCCTTATGGTAGACGGCGAGCTTATGCCTGTGGTCGTGCGGCATCACGACGCTGCCGGTGTTCCCCGTGCGGACGAACTCTCCGTTTATGACGAGCGGTATCTCGGCGGTCTCGGATTCGATCTCTCTTATGGCCTCTTTGAGCAGCTCTCTTTCGGGACATCCGGGGGCATAACTCATCGAGGGTTCATTTTCTGGCCTTGCAAATGTAAAAAGTGCGTTGTTCATTGTGGTACCTCCTGTTGAATATTAAATGCAACTATGTTGCAAATATTATGATAACATCTTGTAAGGAATAATTCAAGCTATGGAAACCGAGCAAAAGTGAAATAATCGTTATTTTTATTGAATAATAAAGAATAAAATAGAGGCGTCACTGACACGTTGCATAAAAAACGCGGTCCTCAGCCATGCTTTTACTGAGAACCGCGGCAGGTAAATATTATCAGGCTGTTTTCTTTTATATCCGTGAAAATTTCATTTTGATATCTTCCGGCTTGCCGAAGTAGACCCACGAGGTGACGAGGATATCGACGCCGGTCGCGGCGTATTCTCCGGCGTTGGCGGCGTTTATGCCGCCTGCGGCGGCGATGACCGCCTTCGGAAAGGCAGGCTTCGCCTCCTTGACAAAGGCCGAAAGAGCCTCCGGCGCGAAACGTTCGCACTGTACCATGTCGGCGCCCGCCCGCAGATAGCTCATCGCCTCTTCGGGGCTGTCGGCCTCCGCCTCGATCTTCTTTTCGGGGAAGGCCTTCGCCATCCGGGGGATGAGCGCGATAAAGTCGTCGGTGAATACCCGGTGCTGATCGAAGGCCAGGATGGAATCAGAGAGTCCGAGGCGGTGCAGGGAGGCCCCTCCCGCGAGTGCCGCTTTGAGCGAGAGCGCTTTGGCTCCGGGGAAGTGCTTTCTCGTCACGGCGACATGTACGCCGGGATTCTCCGCGCGCGCCGCCTCAAGCATCGCCGCCGTACGCGTGGCGATGCCCGAGGAATACTCCATCACATTTTGAGCGAGTTTGTAGCAGGCATGAAGCCGCCCCGCCGTCCCGCGGACAAGCAGGCAGCTTTCGCCGCCCTCCGCCCTTGTGCCGGAGGGAATTAAAATCTCGGCCCTGGCGCCGCACTTTTCAAATATCCTCGCCGCCTCTTCGACTCCGGCGAGGAGGCAGCCACGTTTGGGAAAGGCGGTAATCTGTCCCGGCGCCTCCTCGATACCCATCGAGAGGGTGGTGAGGTCCATATGCTGAAGATCCTCATGGATCAGCTCTTCTATATAACCGTCGGATATGTAAAACATCATCAGCTCTCCTTTTGCAGTCTGTCCAGAACAAAGTATATCGCCATGCTGACCGAGGCAAGCAGCAGGCAGAGGATGGTCGCTTCGTCGAAATCGCCGCGCGAGACGCAGTTGAATATCTCCAGCGACAGCGTGTTGGTGCGCCCGGCGATGTTGCCGCCGAGCATCATCGTGATACCCACCTCTCCCGAGGCGCGCGCCACGGCGAGCAGCAGCCCAGAGACGATGCTTCTCCTCGCCAGCGGCATCGTGACGAGGAAGAAGGTCTTTACCGGGCCGCAGCCGAGGACGCGCGAAGCCTCCTCAAGCTTTATTATCCCCGGCTCCTGAAAGGCCGCCTGCGCGGGACGGACGAAGAGCGGCAGCCCCGCGACGAAGGCGCTCAAGATCACCGCTCCCTGTGAGAAGACCAGCCGCAGCCCCAGGTAATGCTCGGCGGGCGAGCCAAGCGGGCCGTTTCGCCCGAGCAGCAGAAGCAGCATATATCCGAGGGCGATCGGCGGAAAGACGAGCGGCAGCGTGATAAAGAAGGCCGCCGCTTTCGCGCAGAGCGAGCGTGAACGGCTGAACCAAAGGGCCGCCGGCAGCCCAAGCGCGAGAAAAAGAAGCAGCGCCGCGCCGCAGCTGACAGCCGTCAGTCTGATCGAAAATATCAGCGTGGGGGAAAATAATCCGCTGTTGATGTGGATATCCCCCGCTTACTGTACGCCGTGCCTTTTCATGATCGCCTTCGCCCTGCCGCCGCCGAGGAATTTGAGGAAATCGGAGACGGAGGGGTCGTCTTCCGCTCCCTTTATGACGGCCGCCACCATCTCGATCGGCGGATATCCCGAGGGAATCTCCAGCGAGCCGCCGATCTTCGCGCCGCCCGCGCGCACGACGACGCGGTTCACGAACCCCGCGTCCATCTCTCCAGACACGAGGTAGGAAAAGACCTGCGGCACGGTCGAGACCTGGGAGATCTTCGGCGCGATCTTCGCTCCCAGCCCCGTTGTCTCCAGGTACTTCGCGGCGGCGCGTCCGTAGATCGCCGCCTTCGGGTCCGGGTAGGCGACTGATTTTACATTGCCGCCAGTCAGATCGTTGGGCGAAGAGAGCGTGAGCCCTTTGCGCCAGGCGAGGACGAGGACCGTCGAACCCAGAGGCTGCATCCTGGCGATCCCGGTCTTTGACTTCGCCGTTTTCAGCGTTCCTTTGTCGCTGATCACGACGTTCACTCCGTTACCGGCGTCGATCTGCGCGAGCATCTGGCCGATGTTGCCGCCATATACCTCCTGGAGCGGCCTGCCGCTCTCTTCTTTGTAGGCCGCCGCCAGCTCCTGCACCATCTTCATATAACCGGCCCCGGTGGTGACGGCAGGCGTCCCCGCGCCTGCCTCGGCGCAGAAAGCCAGCAGTACCAGCAGCGCGGCAAATAATTTTTTCATTGATTATCCATCCCTTCGTATTTTTGATTCTGGCGGGAGGCGGTGTGCCTCCCCTTCTTCAACAGCTTCGAGGGGCCGCAGCAGCCCGTGACCCGCCCCTCTTCAATGAGGATTACCCTCTGCGCGAGCCGCGTTACCTCCTCTCTGCTGTGGGTTATATAAATTATCGGAATGCCGAACAGCGGCGGTATCCGTTCGATATACGCCATGAGGTCCTCTCTGCGCGCGTCGTCGAGCGAGGAGAGAGGCTCGTCCATGATGATAAAATTTTCCGCGGCGAGTATCGCGCGGGCGAGCGCCGCGCGCTGGCTCTCCCCGCCGGAGAGAGAGGAGGGGCTTCGCTGGAGCAGGTGGTCGATGCCGAAGATCCTTGCGATCTCGGCGACATCGCCGCAGGGAGGCCTGCCGCCGGCGAAGCAGCCAAAGGAGAGGTTTTTGAAGACGTTCATGTGCGGAAAGAGCCGATGCTCCTGAAACAGAAATCCGACGCCACGTTTCTCGGGAGGGAGATTAACGCCCGCGGCTCCGTCAAAAAAGACCCTTTCATTAAAAAATATCTGCCCGCCGTCCGGTGCGCAGAGCCCGGCGAGTATCTTCGCGAACGTACTCTTACCGGCTCCCGAAGGTCCGAATACCGCAGTAATGCCCGGGACGTCAATATCAAGTGCGATCTCAAGCGAAAACCTGTCCAGCCTTTTTGTAATGTTGATATGAAGCATTAAGAAGCTCCTTATAATGCAACGTGATTGCGTTGCATTATAACAAAAATACGACGCCCAGACAATCCGGCCGCGGCGGTGTGGCTTTTTATAAAATGCCATTTTAAGGCTTGACAAATTACACCATATTAATTAAGGTATACCTAATATGTATAATAAATATTTTAAAAATATAAGGTGTGTATTGATTATCAATGGCATTTTTTATTAAGGAGTGGTGTAGTATGCAAAAGATGGCAAAACGAATCAAGCAAATCGGTATGGTAGTAGAGGATATTGAAAAAGCCATAGAGCATTGGCGCTCTCTTGGTGCCGGGGAATTTCGCCGGTTCTTTCTAAGCTCTTCAAGGAATACGTGTGGAGAAGTGTTCAAGAACGGAAAGCCCCATCTTATTGAGTCGAGCATGGCGGTAGCCGATTTTAACGGAATACAGATAGAGCTAATGCAGCCGCTTGACGATCAGAGTATTTATTATGATTTTCTTAAGGAGTCAGGGGAGGGACTCCACCATCTCTGTTTTGATACAGACGATACACCGTTTGATGAGGTTAATTCCTATATGGAGAAGAGATACGGAGCCCCGATATTTAACGGTATCGGAGCGCTTACTCAGTTTGCCTATTACGACTGCCGAAAAGAGATGGGGCTCTTTATCGAAGTTGTAACAAAAAAGCCGGAATAGGCGGCTGCAACTAGGGGATAACTGATAAAAAAGACTGCGCCGGTTTTTAGTTTATTGGAAAAACAATCAGACTTTCGTTGTAAATAAAAATTAGTATGAAGGGATATGATGTTATGAGCAAAAGAAATAAACCAGTTGTATTTTTGATGGTGGCCGTAATGTTATCCATAATATTTTGTGGAACGGCTGTGAGATATGCAGGTGCCGCTGAAATCAAGTCCAGAACGATGGTGTTTCATTATGCTGGACCGCTGGATTGTACGAACGCACGTTTTGCAAACAGCTTTAAAGAGCTCGTCGAAAGAAAAAGCGGCGGTAAACTGAAGATCGACATTTATGGACAGAACATTCTCGGAACTGATATAGACTGTCTTTCAACAATGAAAGTAGGTAAGGTTGATTTTATGGTAACGGTCCCAGCTATGGTGGTCAATGTGATACCAGCACTTGCTGTCTATGATATCCCGTTTACCTTCGACAATGTGAAATCCGCAAGGACGGCGCTATCTGACCCCCAGTGGCTATCAGTCATAGGCAAAGAATACGAAAAGGCCGGTTACCACCTTCTTGCAACTTCTGATTCCAATTTTCGTGTCATATCAACAAACAAGGAAATTAAGGGCATAGATGATTTCAAAGGGATGAAGCTGAGAACGATGGAAAATAAAAACCACATTGCCTTTTTTAATGCCCTTGGAGTAAAAGCTACGCCTCTCAACGCTTCGGAAGTCTATCTTGCATTACAGCAAGGTATGCTTCAGGGACAGGAGAATCCTTACAGCCAGATCTATGATAAAAAACTATATGAAGTTCAAAAATATGTTACGAACAGCAATCATATCTTCCATAACATAATCTTCTTCACCGGTCAGGCTACTTGGAAGTCGCTCCAGCCTGAAGCGCAGAAAATCATATGGGATGCGGCTCAGGAGACGGCAAAAAAGATATCTGACTACTCTGATAAATCAGAGGGTGAGTTCCTGAATAAGCTGGTAAAGGAGCGTGGAGTTAAGTTTATCGATTTTGATAAAATTCCTGGGCTAAGAGAAGAATTACGTAAGGCTACGCTGAAGGGTGCAAAAGATCGCGCCGCGAAACAAGTGGATCCCAAACTTTTAGCTGCTTATCTCAAGGCTTGTGGTATCAAAGACTAATTGTTGCTTGCAGTCTGATTCTGACATATGACCGGGACATTTGTTTCAGAACAAAAGTCCCGGCCCAACAAAACACACTCGCGAGGTATAAAAATGAAATTATTGCTCTGTTTGGACAAATATTTTGAAATTGCCCTAATTTCTGCCGGGATTGCGATGATGGTAATTGTTATGACGGCACAGATAACAATGAGCGTGTTTTTCAGTACTTTTCTTTCTTGGTCTGAAGAACTGTGCCGCCACATATTTGTTTGCATAACATTTCTTGGTATAAGCCTTTCAATAAAAGAAAATATTGCGATTAAATTTGATGTGATAATGGAGTATCTATCGGAACGTGCGAAGCTGATCCTTTCAATCGTCTCATACGTGGTAATGCTGATATTTTTTATAATTATGATCCGTCCATCCATAATTTTGGCGGAGAGGATGGGACATACCGCAGCTACGACGCTCCCTTATTCGTTAAGTTTGATATATTGGGTGATCGTATTTTCCATTATTCTTTCTATAATCAGGCTTATCCAGCTTAGCTGTGTGGTTGTCGCCTCATTAAGGCGGTTCTCCGAACTTTCGGGAGGTGACGAATGATGATTCTTCTTGCCATAGGCTTTGTCCTCCTGCTTTTGGTGGGCGTACCGATCGGTATAACTCTAATAATCGCCTCTTCCATACCAAGTTTTGTCAATCCTCGGTTTATTGTTGACCTTCAATACATAATCATGGCGATGGTGTCGGGGCTCGACGTCACAACGCAGCTTGCGATACCGCTTTTCATGCTTTCGGGGATAATCATGGGCTATGGGAAGATATCAAAACTTTTGTTCGATGTTTTTTCCTTTTTCATCGGCAAATGCACTGGAGGGCTTCCCTGTGCAGTTGTGGTCACCTGTCTCTTTTACGGGGCGATCTCTGGTTCCGGTCCGGCTACTACGGCGGCAGTAGGGATGATGACGATACCGCTGTTGGTGAGTCTTGGCTATGAGCTTAGCTTCTGCGCCGCCCTTGTTGCCGTGGCTGGTGGTTTGGGGGTAATCATACCTCCAAGTATTCCCTTTATAATGTATTCAAACAGCAGCAGCGTATCTGTCGGTGATATGTTTATGGGCGGAGTCGTCCCCGGTATACTTATAGGCGCGATGTTAATGGGATATGCCTATTTTTACTGTAAAAAGCATGGGGAAGACAAGGAAAAAATCAACGCATCCGTAGATAAACTGCGGGCCCAGGGGCTATGGAAAATTATGCGGCACAGTTCATGGGCGTTGATGACGCCGATAATCGTTCTTGGCGGAATATACAGCGGCATAGTAACACCGACGGAGGCGGCGCTTGTTTCAGTACTGTACTCTCTATTTATCAGTCTCTTTATCTATAAGACTGTCACCTGCAATGATATCTTTCCTATACTTGTGCAAACGGCAAGAACGCTTGTTCCCTGCGTGTTGATAATCGGCGCGGCATCGGCCTTTGCGAAGGTCTTAGCGGTCCTTCACGTCCCCCAGCTTGTCGCGGAGACTTTAGGCGGCCTCGTAGCGAATAAAATACTGCTGCTTGTCGTCATTAACGCCATCTTGCTTGTTATAGGAATGCTGATCGATACTGGGGCCTCGATTTTGATTATGACACCAATATTCTTGCCGGTAGTAACGATGGCCGGCATTGACCCAGTCCACTTTGGTGTCCTTATGGTAGTCAACCTCGCGATAGGTTTTGTAACGCCCCCTGTTGGAATGAACCTTTTCGTCGCAGCGGCAATGACGAAGTTGTCTGCAACTGTGGTAGCAAAAAAAGCGGTTCCGCTTCTTATCGCTTTCGCGGCAGCCCTGCTGATCATAACTTACATCCCGCAGGTGACACTGTGCTTGATAAATAACTAGAAAAGGAGAAGGAAAATGTTTAATTCCACTGTAAAAACTAAGTTTATCGGCCTTTTTGGGAATCCACTTGGGCAGAGTGCGGCTGCTTATATGCACAATAGCGTATATCAGGCGCTAAATATGGATTGTTTTTATGCTCCATATGAAATTGAAATGGAAGATCTGGAGCATGTTATAAAAAACCTTAAAAGATTCCATTTTGCAGGGGCAAGCATAACGATGCCGTTTAAAGCAATAGTGTATCGGTATCTTAATGCCCTTGACGAGTCCTCAAAATGTACTGAAGTCGTTAATACCGTCGTAATTGATGAAGATGGCAGGCTAATTGGCTATAACTCGGATGGTTTTGGCTGCGTGCGTTCTTTGGAAGAGCAGTGCGGGCTAACCATTCCTGATCACAGGTATCTAATCCTCGGTGCGGGAGGCGCGGCCAGCGCGGTGTCGGCGGCTCTTGCGCGTCAGGGAGCTAAGGACATAAAAATCCTTAACATAAAAGATGATTTTGCGATTGCGGAAAAACTTCAGCGCAGGCTTGAGATGTTCTACCCAGGATGCAGTTCAATAGATTATATGAATGACTGTACAATAAAAAGCAGCCTGAGCGATTATGACGTTGTGATCCATGCAACGAAGATCGGTATGTTTCCCATGACTGACGCGGTGCTCTTTAACACCAGGTGGCTGCTTCCTGAACACACCGTCTGTGATGTGGTTTATGTTCCAGTTGAGACCAAGTTGCTAAAAGAGGCTAAAGAGAGAGGATGTACTACTTTGTCGGGGCTTTGGATGAATGTAAATGTCGCGGCGGAACAGATGCGCTTGTGGTTTGGTATTTCAGCTCCCACGGATTTTATGTATCTTGCGGGGACAGACTATCTGCGGGCGCAGGGCCGGCTGAGGTCATAGCAGAGAAAACGGAGTGTTTTATGAGAAAGCATTTTTATAGATAGTTAAGAAGAATACGATAGAACCGACAGAAGGGAATGACTATAAATATGAGTATAACAAAACTGGATTTTGCGGCACCGTTTTTTAAAGTTGAATATCTTGAGGATGAAGAAAAGTATTTTATAAAGGAAAAAAGCCTTGTTTTTAATTTTTCCATAGCGGAAGATGAATATATATTTGTTAAAACTATTCCTATCTATCCCTTAAAAGGCACTATTGTCGAAAATGTGGCGATTACCCAGGTGAAACGTGCTCTTGTTGTGAAGGATTACGACAAAGACGCGGATAAACCGGAGTTCTGGGCCTCGATAAAAGCCGCATGGCCGACACTATTTTCCATATCCGGTTTTGAGCGTCACAAAGGAATACCGTATTATAAATCGCCACAGGTAACAGTCGGTGGAAACAGAAGGATCAATTTTTGCTATGCTGAACCGATGTCGCCGTCTGGAAGACACCAGATACATGTGCCTGATTTTGACGAAGTACACGCTCAGATCCTGGGCTTTGGAAAGATGCAGAAGTTTACGGAGAACGATGACGCCACATTTTACCAGGAGGTAATCATGGCACCTGGTATCGTGCATGACAAGTTTTATGATAAAACCGGATATTATCCATGGCACCAATACCACAGCATTACGGACTGTATCTATATGCCGATTGAAATAGACCGTTAAAATTCCTAGAAAAAGAGATGAGAATAATGAGATTCAGTATAATAGCAGTGGATATTCCACTGTCTACAGACTTCCCATTCCCTTTGAGAGGCAGTTATGAGGACTGTGCCAGGCGTGCTGCGGAAATTGGCTACGACGCGATAGAATTACAAATACAAAACCCGCTGGATTATAGTTATTCCTCTATACGAAAAAGTCTTGACCGCTATGGAATCAAGGCCTCTGCCGTAACTACAGGGTTGAGTTACCTCTTTGAGGGACACAGCATGAGTTCGAAGGATAAGGAGGTACGCGTAAAGACTGTCGAACGTTTGAAACGGCAGCTTGATTTCGCGCGGGAGCTTGACAGTCAGATATTGATCGGCTTCCTTAGGGGGCGGATGGAAAGTGATGATAGTGCCGAGGAGTATGAGGCTCGTCTATCCGACAGCATGTATAAGATAATTGAATATGCCGATTCTATCGAAGGACGTATCTGCTTTGAGCAGATAAATAGGAGGGATGGAGACCTCTATAACTCCACTGCCGAAACATTGCGCTTCATAGAAAAATTCAAGTCGGCAAGACTATTCTACAACGCCGACACCTACCATATGATTACGGACGAGGGAGATATTGCTGATGCGATTCGCCTGTCTAAAGACAGAATGAGTCTGTTCCATGTCTCCGATATGGGTCGGATGCTGCCTGATGACAGGCATTTTGATTTTCACGCCGCCGCTGCCGCCCTGCATTCTATAGGCTATGACGGATGGGTCACCATAGAATGCCGGCCAATTCCCAATGAAACAGAGGTTGCGCGGAAAGGGATGGAATACCTCAAACGCGTATTTTGTCCGGCTCAGTTTTGCCTTTTATGAGATATTTTTTTCTCGTAACGCTCTTGCTTGGATATCTCATGAGCAACCTTATGCGTGTATCGGGGGTTGTACTCCTGCCGCCGCTGGCGGAATCACTGGGGTTGACAGCGGCAGCGGTAGGCTTTCTATCAAGTCTATTTTTCTATACTTACGGTGCCAGTTATGGAGTGTGGGGCGTTCTCGTAGATAACAGAGGGCCGTTTATCTGCTGCGGCTTGTCGCTTTTAATCGGTGCGATCGGTTCATTCATCATGGCGTTTTCAGGCTCATCCGCCGCTATAGGCGTAGGACGGGCACTTTCAGGGTTGGGAATGGCCAGCTTGTTTACCGGACTCCTTATGTACTGTGCCTTTGCTTTTTCAAAGGAAGACTATCCAGTGCTTGTGGGATTGTGTCTTGTCGTAGGGCATTCAGGCACAGTTGCCGCTGTGGCGCCACTTGGGTATTGTTTGGATATTGTTGGTCCTAGAGGCGTTTTTTTAGCTCTTGGCATAGTGTCACTGTTGCTTGGCGTAATTCTCATTTTATTCAAAAAACAGGACCCAAGGCGGGCCTCTATGAAGTTTGATGCTGTGTCAAGTATTGCCGTGACCGATGTGATATCTGAACTTTGGCGGACGGCCAGCGCCTCTTGGGATATGTTTCCTCTGCGCGTTGTTATGCTTACGTGGGCATCTTCGGCGGCGGCGACGGCTGCGCTTCAAGGGTTATGGGCCGTTAGTTGGATACAGAGCGCGACAAAGGTTGATTTAAATACGGCGCGACTTTGCGCGACCTGGATAAGCATGGGGCTTGTCGTTGGCCCGGCTGCAGGCGCCCTGTTTTTTAAACGCTGTGGTTGTCTTGGTGAAAAAAAGGCTTTTTTATGGTGCTGCATATTCAATCAGCTGAGCTGGTTTTTCTGGATGGGAGCTTCCCGCTTTAACGACGCAATTCTTGTTTTCAGCTTTTCCGGATTTGCCGTCGGATTTTTCAACGGATGCGGCTATGTCTTCATGGGAAACGCGGTACGCAATCTTGCTCCGATGGATAAAAATGCAGGCGTTATCGGTGTTATCAATATGCTTTTATACATCGGAGTAATTATATTCCAATGGGGGACAGGCGTAGTGCTTGACTTTTTTCCGGCTTTTTCCGCCTGTTGTTACCGTGAAGAGGGATTCCTTATCGGGTTTGGGGTGATAATGTTGATCCAAGGGTGGACTTTCCACTTGATAACTAAGGCAGAATCATTTCGCCGTGGGGCTGCGTAGTGAACCTCTATAGACGATAAAATTTGGGCCGGAAATTCTGTCACGTGATTTCCGGCCAATCGGTATAGTATTTTTGCAGCGGTCAATTTTTTGAATTGGCCTCTATTCTGGCCATGACGGATTCATCGTCGAAGGGTTCTTCTCCGCCGTCAAAAGTGAAGCCGTTTTCGCAGATAATCCCGGGTATGCCGAGGCGTTTGTTGTGTTTCGTCTTATCGAAGGATTTCTCCCCGTCTCTTATGACGACAAATTCCCAGATACTTTTCAGATCTTTTTCAAAATCGCGGTAATTTGTTTCAATGCCGCGTTCTTTGCATAATTCGAGGATCCGTACTGTTTTAGGACATTGGTTACTGCCGTATACTGTAATCATTTTTTACCTCCAAGAATTGACAGATGTAAGTATGGAATGTAGAATATGGGTATATTATATCAATTCTGGTATTTTTTGTATAGATTAAAAATGGTGAATGAGAATGTATAATTTTAAATGCCGCATGGGGATGTGAATATAGAATTATGAATACCGTAAAACATGATGAAGAGCAGAAAAGAGAACAAAGTCTTTCAAGTATGGTGTACGAAACAATAAAAGAGAAGATAATCAAAGGAGAGCTGCTGCCGGGCTGCGTTTTAATGGAGAGGACGCTGGCGGAGGATTTTAAAATCAGCAGGACGCCTGTGAGGGAAGCTTTGAAGCGTCTCTTGCAGGAAGGATGGGTTGTCTGGGAAGAGCGCCGAAAAGCCGTTGTTTCTGAGATAAAAGAGTCCGATGTGATAGAGCTTTTTAAATTGCGGGATATGATAGAACCATTTGCGATAAAGACTATTATAGAAACAGGAGAACCGCAGGTCCTAGCAGGTTCGCTTGTTCCGATAACAAACGAGATGGAAAAACTCAAAGATTCTCCCAATGAATTTATGAAAAAAGATATGGAATTTCACAGTGCGATAGTGAACCAGCTGGGTATATCAAAGCTGATGCCGCTCTGGTCAAAGATATACGACGATATGATGCGCCTTGATGTCCAGTCTATTTACCCTAAAAGAGGCGCCAATCTCATCATTGCCGAACACCGCCAGCTCATCAACGCCTTTTGGAACGGTGATCTCGAAGGGGCCCTAAAATGCATAAACGAGCATTGCTCTCAGATACTCAAGGTTTATCAGTCAAAACGCGTCGTAAAAAAAGAAATTTAACGTGAAAAACTTGAAAACAAAATTAAGTTGAAAGTATCCATGTTGGTCCGCGGTTCCAGGAGCGCCGGTCATGTCTTTTAGCCAACTGCTGAGAGGGTTTATTCTCATATCTCCGTTAGCGATACTTTTGACTGCCGGGAATATACTTTCCGTTAAAGGATTTATAACAAAGGCCGACATTGCGGCTATATCCAAGTTCCTATTCTGGATAATTTCTCCTGCGCTGCTGTTTCGCAATGCTTTTCATATAGAGGGCGGTCTTGCGGGGCACCTGCCGTTTGTCTGTGCTATTGTTGCTGCGGCGCTTGCGACTGCGGTCCTCGCTTATATGATAGAGCGTTTTATTTTTTGTGAGCGGACGGCGCGGAAAGTGGCGCTCACAACGGCTGCTTCGGTGAGGCCCAACACTATTTATGTTGGATTGCCGATTGTTGAGTCGGTATTCGGTTCATCCGCAGTCGTACTGCTCTCGCTCTACGCCGCAGTCGCGATCCCTCTTTACAACCTGCTTTCGCCGCTTACAAGCGAAATAGTCCTCGCACGACGCGACAGTCTGAAAATTTTTCTGAAAAATACCTGTATCAGGATCGCAAAAAATCCGATGGTCGTTGCCCCTCTCTGCGGAATGTTTCTGGTATTCGCCGGGCTAAAACACCTTCCGGACGGCCTGGACAAAGCACTTTACATGGTGAGCAACGCCGCTACGGGCATGTCTCTGCTTGTCCTCGGAGCTTCGATAGATATTAAAAACGCCAGGGGTGCGATCCTCTCCTGTTGGCGTGAAATCATTACGCGTCTTTTTGTCCATCCCGGTATACTATATTTTTGCCTCACCGTAGCCGGAGTCGATTTGTCTCTGAAAAACGTTTCTGTACTTGTGACGGCGACGCCAACCGCGGCGACCCTCTTTGTCTTGGCGCGGGGTATTGGCCTTGACGGTGACCACGCTGCCGAACTGACGGTAATAACGATGCTTCTCTCTGCCGTTACGATCCCGGTGTGGATAGTTTTACTCGGTGTATAAGCTATAAATCAGGATACAGGCTTGTTTACTTTTGCTGGGCGCTGGTTACTGATGATGCGTTCTTGAGGGCGTTAAAGAGATAACGGTTTTTAATACTTACCCTGTTCTGGTTTTAACGGAGCAATGATGACGGATTCACAGATATAGGATTGCCGGTCTATTTGGTGGTTATCTTATATCTGTGAATTTTTTATAATTGATATCTGCATTTGAGCAATTTACTTTACGGCAGGTTAAATCTTGATATTTTGAGTAATAAAATATTTTTCCGAGATTCGGAAAAATAATCTGCTAAATGGTATCTTGACAATTTTCTAATATAGCGATAATGTATATATGTTTCCTTAGAACAGTTGTGGTTTCCACATAATGAAAAGTATAAGATAAAACAGGAGGGCTTTTTTATGAAGCAGGTAAGAAGATTACAGCCTAGGCATCCGATTCAGGCGAGAAACGGTCTCCTCGGCGGGGAGAAACCGATGGTCTGTATCCCCCTCGTAGGGAAGGATCATGACGGAATAGTCTCCGAGGCGAAGAATGTCCCCGCGATTGCCCCGGATATCATCGAGCTTAGAATTGACGCCTGGGATTTTGTTGAAGACCAGGCGGCCTCGCTGGCGATGATAAAAGAGGTGCGCGCTATCGTCGGCGAAACTCCCATCATCCTTACCTGCCGCGGCGACTGGGAGGGCGGCTTCAAGAAGGTCAGCGACGAGGCCAAATTCGGCATCTACGAGGCCGCGGTGAAAGAGGGCCTTGTCGATTTCATCGACGTGGAGCTGATATACGGCGAAGACAAGATCAAAAAGGTACTCGAGCTTCTGAACGGCACGAAGACCTCGCTGATTGTCTCTTTCCACGACTTTAAGAAGACCCCGAGTCGCGACGAGCTGGTTTCGATCCTCAAGCAGCAGATCGCCGCCGGCGCTCATGTGGCGAAGCTCGCGGCGATGCCGCAGAAGGAGGAGGACGTTCTCAACGTGCTCTCCGCCACCCTCGAGGTGCGCCGCCAGTTCCCCTGTATTCCCATCATCACTATGTCGATGGGCCCCACGGGCGCAGTCACGCGTCTCGTCGGCGGACTCTTCGGCTCGGACCTCACCTTCGCGGTCGGTTCGCAGTCATCGGCCCCGGGACAGATTCCCGTCGCGGAGCTTCGTCAGTGCTTTAACGTAATCCATCCCACACATACGGAGGCATAATATAATGGCAAAAGATCTCGTATCCTTTCAGCTGGTCAAGTTTCTCGAATCACGCGGCGTGGAAAATATCTTCGGTCTCTGCGGCCACACGGTGATCGGTTTCCTTGACGCCCTCAAGGACAGCAATATCCGCTACATCTCGGTGCGCCATGAGCAGATCGCGGCGCACGCCGCCGACGGCTATGCCCGCGGCAAGGACTGCCGGGTTCCCGGTGTCCTCATGACGCATCTTGGCCCCGGACTTACGAACGCCACCACCGGCGTCGCCGAGGCCGGCCTCAACTCGATCCCGATGGTCGTCATCGCTGGCGACGTGCCCTCCTGCTACTTCGGCCGCCATCCCCATCAGGAGGTCAACATGCACGCCGACGCGAGCCAGTATGAGATATACCGTCCCTTCGTGAAGCGCGCCTGGCGCGTAGACCGTCCGGAGCTTCTTCCCGAGGTAATGGACAAGGCCTTCCGCCTCGCCGTCACCGGACGCCCCGGCCCTGTCCTTGTCTCAATCCCGATGGATATCTTCTCGATGGAGCTTGACACACGCTTCTTCGAACAGCGCATGAACAATTTCCCCGAGCTACCGAAGCCCGGCCTCTCGGAGGCCGCCGCGGAGGAGATCGCGACGATGCTCGCGGAGGCCAAGGCCCCGATCCTCTATCCCGGAGGCGGCGTTGTCTCATCAGGAGCTGCAAAGGCGCTCACCGAGCTTGCCGAACATCTTGAAATCCCCGTGCTCTATACGCTTATGGGCAAGGGCTCGATCCCCGATGACAGCCCCCTCGCCGTCGGTATGACCGGCTTCTGGGGTACGGAGTTCAACAACACGACGGCGATGAAGGCCGACGTTATGATGGCGGTCGGCACGCGTCTCTCGGAGGCGGACTGCAGCTCATGGTATATGGGCGAGACCTTCGACGTGCCCCCGACGAAGCTGATCCACATAGACATCAACCAGGAGGAGATCGGGCGCAACTTCCCGACCGCCATCGGCGCGATCTGCGACGCGAAGGAGGCCCTTGAGGCAATCCTCGCGGCGGCTAAGAGGAAGTACCCCAACGGCGTGAAGCGTCCGGAGATCGTCAAGGCAATCGCCGAGGCCAAGGCCGCCTATAAGGCGACGCTTGTCGAGGCCCAGAATTCCGCGCAGTACCCGATGCGCCCCGAGCGTATCCTTAAAGACCTGCGCGAGGTTCTGCCGCGCGACGGTTATGTGGTGGCGGACGTAGGCTGGAACAAGAACGGCGTCGGCCAGCAGTTCGACATCTACGAGCCTGGTACCTTCGTCGCCCCCGGCGGCCTCTGCACGATGGGTTACGGACCCTCGGCGGCCATTGGCGTGAAGGTGGCGAACCCTGACAAGAAGGTCGTCGCCCTCATCGGCGACGGCGGCATGGGCACCAACGTCTCGCCCTTCGCGACCGGCGCGATGGACGGCGTGGCGGTCGTCTGGGTCGTCATGAACAACTGCGCCTTCGGAACGATCGCGGGTCTTGAGCGCCAGCACTACGACCACCAGTTCGGTACGCTCTTTATGAGGGACGGGGAGCCTTACAGCCCAGACTTCGCGGCGATCGCCGAAGCCTACGGCATCAAAGGCTATAAGGTGACGAAGGCCGAGGAGTTCAAGCCGATGCTTGAAGAGGCCCTGGCCTCCAACAAACCCTGCGTCATCGATGTGCGTATGGAAAACGCTCCCGTCGTAACCTGGGGATGCTGGAATATCAACGACATCTACCGTAAGCGCGGCGAGGAGAAGCCCTGGAGACAGTGGCAGTGGGAAGATACCACTCCCTGGTACATGGCGGAGCTTCGCGAACAGAAGACAAAGAAAAAGTAAGACCGGCGCGCCGCCGCCTCTGCCGGCAGATGCGGCGGACAGGGAAAAGTTAGGCGAAAAAGTGCCGGAGCGAATATCGTTCCGGCATCTTTTTACGAAAAAAAGAGGCTCAGAGACGGTTTGGCGGAGGCGCTCTATGCCGCCTATCTCTCGGCGGATGAGGGACGGCGTGTAAATTTGTAGCAAAAGAGAAATTTTTTGGTTGAATTCCATATAATGGAAATAAATTCTAACAAATGGTACTTGACAAGGAGATAAAAGAGGTTTATCTTATAGTTGTTTCCGATAAACAGTTTTAATTTCCATATAGCAGAAACAAAATTAAGGCATCTAAATTTATAAAAAATTTCAAGGAGATGTTATTCAATGGCAAAGCACGAAGTAACACCCGAGCAGCTGGCAAAGCTTGACGAGATATTCGCGAAGGCGAGAGCGGCGGAGAAGCAGATCGAGAACTACACCCAAGAGCAGGTAGACCGCATGGTTCGCTGCGTCGCCTGGGCGGCGGGCAACCCCAAGACCTTCCAGGAGATATGCTGGATGGGCGTCGACGAGGCGGGAGCCGGAGACAGGAACGGACGTTACGGCAAGCGCCACAAGATCCTCGGCGTGCTCCGCGACGCGCTGCGCCAGAAGAGCGTCGGCGCGATCGAGACGATCCCCGAAAAGGGCATCACCCGCTACGGGAAGCCCGCGGGCGTAATCACTTCGCTTATCCCGATGACCAATCCCGAACTTACCCCGATCGTCACCGCCATCTATGCCCTTAAGGCCCGCGACGTCGTCGTCTTCTCCCCCCATCCCCGCACGGTGAAGACCACCAACAAGGTCGTCCAGATCATGCGCGACGCGCTCGCGTCCATCGGTGAGAATCCCGACTTCCTCCAGTGCGTCTCCGAGGTCAACATGGAGCTCGTCGCCGAGACGATGAAGCGCTGCGACCTCATCATGGCCACCGGCGGCCCCGCGATGACCAAGGCGGCCCACAGCTCCGGCAAACCGGCCTACTGCTCCGGCGCGGGCAACGCGACGATGATCTACGACGAGACGGCGATCCCCGCCGAGGCGGCCCGCAACACCCGCATAAGCAAGACCTCGGACTTCGGTTCCGGCTGCTCGGCGGACGGCAACATCATCATCAGCGACGCCATTTACGACGAGACCGTTAAGGCGCTTATCGCCGAGGGCGGCTACCTCGCGACCGATGAAGAGCGTGCCCTGCTCAAGAAGGCGATGTGGGATGAAGAAGGGCACCGTATCGTGGCCACTGTCGCCGTCTCGCCGCAGGAGCTCTGCCGCAAAGCCGGCTTCGAGATCCCCGCGGACCGCAAGTTCGTGATGGTCAACAGCGAGGGTATCGGCAAGGAGTTCAAGTTCTCCGGCGAAAAGCTCACCACCCTCCTCACCATCTACAAATATGAGGGCGAGTTTGAGAACGCGCTCAAGATGATGGACGAGATATACAAGGTCGGCGGCCGCGGCCATTCATGCGGCATTTACAGCTTTGACGAGGAGCACATCCAGCGCCTCGCGCTCCGCGCCCCCGTCACCCGCGTAATGGTCCGCCAGCCCCAGTCAAAAGCCAACGCCGGCTCAGCCGAGAACGGCATGCCGATGACCTCCAGCATGGGATGCGGCACCTGGGGCGGCAACCAGGTCTCCGAGAACATCGCGCTCAAGCACTACATGAACAGCACATGGGTGGCGCGCCCGATCATGAAGGACCAGCCCAGCGAAGACGTCCTCTTCGGTGAATTCTTCGACGGCGCGGTCACGAGGGAACAGGGCGAAGTAATCAAGTTCTAAGGGATATTTCGTGCCGGATATAATATAACCGACAAAAATAATGACGGTTTCCCTATAAGGGGAAGCCGCCATTATTTTTTATACCAGTCTTTACCAAACGGAGGTAGAAAAAATGTCTGAAAATAAAAAGGTCCGCGTCGGGCTTTGCGGAGCGGGTTTCGCGGGAAAGTTCCACGCCTACGGCATTAACCGCGCCTACGGGGTGGACGCGCAGGTGAGCGTACTCTGCGAGCCGAACCGGGAGCTCGCGGAGCAGGTCGCCGCGAAATACGGCATACCGCGCATCTGCTCGGATTATAAAGAGCTCCTTAACGACGTTTCCCTTAACGTCATCGACCTCTGCACGCCGACGAATATGCATCACGTGATGATCGAGGAGGCGCTGTCGGCCGGCAAGCACGTCATCTGCGAGAAGCCGCTGACCGGATATTTGGGCGAGCCGGGCGATCCGCAGCTTGTCGGCGAGGTGGACAGGAAAAAGATGTACGAGGTCGTAGCCTCCCGCCTTGACCGGCTCCGCGAAGCGGTGAGAAAGAGCGGACGGCTCTTCATGTATGCCGAAAACTGGATCTACGCGCCCGCGGTGACGAAGAGCGCCGAGATACTGCGCGCCTCGAAGGATAAGATCATGCTCATGAAGGCCGACGAGAGCCACAGCGGTGCGCATACGCGGCTTGCCGACGAATGGAAGAACTCCGGCGGCGGCGCGCTGATCCGCCAGGGGTGCCATCCTCTTTCGGCGGTGCTCTTCCTCAAACGCACGGAGGCGGCGGCGCGCGGCGAGGCCTATTCGGTGCGCGACGTTTACGGCGACGTGGGGACGGCGCTTCGTAATATTCCTGAGTCCGGGCGCGGCGCGATCGTGGCCCGTCCCAAAGACGTGGAGGATACTGGCATGATGCAGCTGACCTTCGGCGACGGCACGAAGGCGACGGTCTTCGCCTCCGACGCGGTCCCCGGCGGCATCCGCAACACCGTCGAGGTCAACACGACGGGTGGCAACATGTACTGCAACATCTGCCAGAACAACTCGCTCATCTCCTACGCCGCGGGCGACGAGACGCTGAAGGATATATACGTCACCGGCAATGTCGAGACGAAAAGGGGTTATCAGTACGTCATGCTCGAAGAGGAGTGGTTCCGGGGCCAGATCCAGGAGTTCCAGGATTTCATGGAATGCGTCGCCTTTGACCGTGAACCGCTTTCAAACATAGATATCGCCTGCGAGACGGCGCGGCTGATGTACGCCGCCTATCTCTCGGCGGAGGAGGGGCGGAAGCTCAAACTCGCAGAGCTGTAGGAAACTCGACCCGCAGTCGTGACGAGCGGCCCGAAGGCGGCGAGAACAGCCGGTCATCCCGCTTAAAATATAAAACGTGAATAGGGCGCGGACGCCATGAACGGTGGCTGTCCGCGCCCTGTTTATTGTAATTGAGCGCTGATCCCGGCTGCTGGGTGAAATTGTAGATTAGCAGCGGGAATATCAATAAAAATATCATGTTATGAATAGGTGTCAACACGGACTTTTCGCGGTTTTCGTCTTATAAAAAATATAGGTATTGATATATTTTATCAAACGATAAATTCAGTATCTTTGTGAAAAGAGCTCTTTTTGACGAGTTTTAGCCTCTTATGATTAATAAAATATAACAATAAATGAACCGCAAAGCTGAGAAAAAGTATCATATTCAATTAGAATGAAAATTCTCCAGGACTATAAATTTATATTTTACATAAATGTAAAGATATTATGCGACTTTTAATCTAGATATTTTGTAAAGTAAATAAAAACATGTTAATTAAGTAAAGTTCATTCTATGGATATTAAATGAAGATAGAAATAAAACGTAATCCTTTTCCGTTATCTGGAAAAAAATCTCAAGGTGCGGTAACTTGACAAAAGAAAACTTTCAAAGTATTGTATGGATAATTTCTAGTAACGGATTAAATTTCCATGAAACGGAAATATTGTGAGAAGGCTTTCTGCCTTACAGCACCGCTCAGAGAGATTTTTCCGCATCTCCTGCTGTTGTGTTGTGGCTGTTTTTTCAAAAATATATTCTAGGAGGGTACATTTGTAATGAAGAAGTTCAAAGCGTTGAGTCTTTCTCTTTTCATCGTAATGTGCATGGCAACCTCGGTGCTCGCAGCCTACCCTGAGAAAAATATCCAGGGTATCATCCAGTGGGGCGCCGGCGGCGGCTGCGACGGAGTATCGCGCGCCATCACGCCGCTGGCGGAAAAGTATCTCGGCAAGACCATCATCCTGCAGAACAAGACCGGCGCCACGGGCGCAGTCGCCACGACGATGGTCGCCAACATGCCGGCCGACGGCTACACTCTGCTCTACGCCGCGGAAAACCCCGCCACCTACAGGGTGCTCGGCCTCTCCCCCCTCAGCTTTAACGATTTTGAACCCATCATCATCCCCGTCGAGGGCGCCGTCGTCATCTGCGTCAACCCCGAGACGCCCTACAAGACGATGAAAGACCTCGTCGAGGCGGCGAAGAAGAACAGCAAGATCAAGATGGGTACCTCCGGCACCGGCGGACTCCCCTACGTGGCGGGAGCGATGATGAAGAACATCCACGACATCCAGTTCAACATGATCCAGTTCGACGGGGACGGCCCGGGAGCGACGGCGGTCATGGGCGGCCACGCGGACGTGATGCCGCTGGCGCTTTCAACGTCGGTCGAATACATCAAGGCGGGCCGCCTGCGGGGGCTTGCGGTGCTGCGCACGGAGCGCGTGCCGCAGCTTCCCGACGTGCCGGCGATCACGGAGATATATCCTGAGTACAAGCAGTACCTGCCGTGGGGTCCCTTCTACGGAGTGTTCGTGAAAAAGGGTACGCCGAAGGATGTGGTAGCGAAGCTGACGGAGGCCTTTACGAAGGCCTACAACGAGGCGCGTTTCACGGAGTTTGTGGCGAACTCGGGCGGTTTCAAGATGGGGCTTACGGGACAGAAGGCGGCTGACTTCACGAAGAAATTCGAGTCTACGGCAAGCTGGCTGATCTACAACGCGGGCGGCGCGAAGAAGTCGCCGAAGGACTTCAACATTCTCCAGCCTAAATAAATAATGACCGTAAAGGGCCGCTTACCGCGTAAATCCGCTGCAGGCGGCCCTTTGTAAATTAAGAATCAAAAGACGGAGGTTAATTTAATGAGCAATCCCGAAGAGAATCAGGAAATAAAGAATCTCGAGGCAGTTGCGGAGATAGAGGACGATGCCGCGCGCGATCTTTCCGTCTATGTCCCTGAAAAACACAGAAAGCCGGGAGAGACGGCCTTTGCGATAATCGCGACAGTATTCGGCGTTCTGGGATATTATTTCGCGCTCGACATGACCAGTGAAAATTATTCGTCGCCGTCGGTCTTCCCGAAACTGGCGTCGGTCATAATAATCATCTGCGGATTGATCTGTATCTTCAAAGCATGCAAAAAAGAGGCGCCGGAGGCCGGTTCGCCCAATGTCTTTAGATATCTTCTCCCCAAGGACGTCATCGTAGTCCTTGTGCTGCTGCTCGTCTACTGCATCGCGTTGCCGCGCCTGCACTTCATTCCCTCATCTTACGTATTCATGGTGATCGGCATGATCTATCTGCACCGCGGCAAATATATCTGGCAGTCGTTCGTGATCTCGGCGGCGGCGATGGCGGTCCTCGTCGTCATCTTCCGTTACGTATTCCTAGTAATCCTTCCATAGGGGGTATATAGATATGTTACATAATTTGCAGTACTTTTTGATTCCCTTCATGGACTGGCAGGTAATGGCTCTCGTGTGGGCCGGAGTCTTCGCCGGTATCTGGGTGGGGGCCATTCCCGGACTTTCCGGCACGATGGCCGTCTCGCTGCTCATCTCCTTCACCTTCTCCTGGGAGCTGAACAACGCGCTCGCCCTTATGTGCGGCGTCTTTGTGGGAGCGGTCTACGGAGGCGCGATCACGGCGATCCTGCTCAATATCCCGGGCGCTCCAGCGGCGATCGCCACCGGTATGGAGGGGTATCCCCTCGCGCAGCGCGGTGAGGCGGGCAAAGCTATCGGCCTCTGCACCACGGTATCGCTGTTTGCCGGAATGGTCGGCGTCGCTGTGCTGGCCTGCGCCGCGCCGGTAATCGCCAACTTCGCGCTTAAATTTTCGCCGCGCGACTTCTTCCTGCTCGCGCTGATGGGCATTCTGCTTATCGGAAGCATCGGCGGCGGCGACCCAGTCAA
>Ga0192261_1024_pt1 | contig 37211 bp, 33 predicted proteins | sample Koala_Koa23_G3_FD_131283 | JGI IMG/M metagenome (GOLD analysis project Ga0192261, IMG submission 131283) | Enriched cells from koala feces incubated with labeled cellulose particles, San Francisco Zoo, California, United States - Koala_Koa2-3_G3 ... | reverse complement strand
AGGGCAAGGCGGAAGAGCGCGAATTTCTGCTCTACTGGGTCAACGTTGTAGATTACGAATAACAAAAGGCAGGTAATATAGAGATGATAAAGATCAAAGTCTGCATCGGCAGCGCATGTCACGTAAAGGGTTCACGCCAGGTCGTCGAGGGGCTCCAGTTCCAGATCGCGGAGCATTCGCTCAAAGATAAGATCAATCTCGGCGGCGTATTCTGCATGGGACGGTGCCAGGAGGGCGTCTGCGTGACCGTGGACGATAAGTTCTACTCCGTCGCGCCGCAGGACGTCGCCTCATTCTTTGAAAAAGAGGTCCTGCCCCTCGCGAAATAAATCGATACTCACGTCACAACACCGCCCGCCGGCTGTCAACCGGCGGGCTTTTTGCCGTCCGCGGCCCGGCGGGAGGCGGTATTTTTCTCCAACACCTTGAGATTCTCGTTAAGCCGGAGCGCGATGATCCCCATCACGAAGCCGGTGATAACGTCCGCTGCGGGCTGGGCAAAAATGACGCCGTTTAAGCCCGCTGCGCGGGGCAGCGTCAGAATGGCGGGGATAAAAAAGAGAGCTTGACGGCCGGCGCTGAGCACCCAACCGCCCAACGATTCACCGAGAGCCAGAGAGAGCATCGAATAAATGGCCTCCATTCCATAGAACAGAAACGTTATAACGTTGACGCGAAGCGCCCATGAGCCGAATCTGACAACGCTGCCGTCATTTGCCGTAAACAGAGAGATCACGGAGGCAGGGAAGGCCGCCATCAAAAGCACGAAAAGAACGCAAAAGCAGGTCGTCCATTCGACGGCGACCTTTGTGGCGTTCCGCAGCCGGTCATATCGTTTTGCGCCGTAGTTATAACCGGCGACAGGCTGAAACCCCTTAGCAAAGCCGAATACCGCATAAATGCCCATGGAGATCACACGGGTGACTATGCCCATAGCGGCAATGGCCGAATCTCCATAAGGCTTGGCGGCCATGTTGGTCATGCTGATCGCGGCACTGGCGGCAAGCTGAAAGACAAAGATCGGGATCCCTACCTTGAATATTTCTCTAAATACCGTCCTCTCAAAAGTAAATTCTTTCGGGGAAAAGCTAAAGACGCTCTTCCTATTCAAAATATAAGCGAGATACATGACAGCGGTGACGGCCTGCGCGGCAGCCGTCGCTAAAGCCGCGCCGAGGATCCCCATACGCAGCCCATAAATAAAGACCGGGGCGAAGAACGTATTCAGCGCGGCCCCCAGGAGCATGGCAGCCATAGAAACCTTGACGGCCCCCTCGCTGGAGGCGATATTGTTCATAGTGACGTTAAAAATATTGAAGACTGAACTTGCCACATAAACCACCGCGTATTGCCTGGCATAGGGTAAAATCGTCTCTGTCGCCCCAAGTCCAAGCAATACATGATCCAGGCGGCATTCAATGCCAATAATTACGATAGTGCCAAAAATAAGGCTGGAATACAGCGCCGTCGAAGCGACACGCCCCGCCTCTTTCCCTCTCCCCTCCCCAAGCAGCCGGGACAGATAAGACGCCGCACCGCCGCCAAACATCACGGCTATCCCCACAAGAGCCTGACCGAGAGGGAACGCGACGGAGACGGCTCCCATCTGACTTGTGCCAAGACCTCCGACAAAATAGGCGTCGATGAGGTTATAAAACCCCGTTACCAACATGCCAATCATCGTCGGTACTCCCATTTTTAAAAGCAGCGCCGGTATCGGAGCCTCCCGCAGCATTTTGATTCTCGCTTCGCCGTTCATCTCTGACAATACTCCCTTCTAACTCTGGTTACAGGTAAAAACACATGTTACCGGCCCCTGCGCAGGCCCGTGATAACAAGTTTGGGAATGACCTGATAGGTCGTATCGACGGAACAGACAGCCCTCCCGACCGCCAGCTTCACGGCGTTTTCCTGTTTTTGGAGCCGTCTGGAGCCGGCTATTGTCAAAACGACATTCGTATGAAGGCCGGACCTTACAATACGCAGTTCCTTGACCTGGGCCGACGCGTCAAAAACTTTCACTGCCCGTTCCGCTTCGGCGGTTACAGCCTCTGCCGCGGCGGGATCCTCCACCAAAAGGTCGGTTTGAATCGTGGCGTCGCAGTCCATATTGGCAAATAGCCGATATGATATCTCCTGCGCCGCGGCGTTCAGGTCGAAGCAGCTATCGTCGCCGCGCCCCTCTATGTGCATGGAGACCGCGTAGCGTCCCAGCCCGTAATCATGGATCAACAGATCGTTTATCCCATATACGGCTGGATAACAGGCAGCACAGGAGATGATCTTATTCTCCAAACTTTTGTCGGGGAACTGCCCCATCAACCGACCCGCCACCTCAACCATCGCCTTGGAACCGGAGAAGATGATAAAGAAGGAGACGAGAAGCCCGCACCAGCCGTCGATATACCATCCCGTAAGCCGTTCCGCGATCAAAGAAAACAGAATGGCCAAGGTTGCCGCCATATCGCCGATACAGTCGGCGGCGGCTTTCATGGAGGCGGAATCTATCGCCGTCCCTATTTTTTTGTTGTAACGGTACATATATAACTTCACCAGGACAGAGCAGGTAAGAACCGCCGCCGTTACGGCGCCGCAGCTGACAGACTGCGGAATATGAATCGCGGACAGGGACTTTTTGGCCAGCGCCCCGCCAACCATAATGACCGCGATAGAAGATAAAAAACCCATCAGCCACTCATAACGCCCATGGCCAAAACGATGGTTCTCCCCCGCGCCAACTCCGGCGAGACAGAAACCGATGAATGAGGCGATGGAAGAGACCGCATCCGATAAATTATTAAATCCGTCGGCTACGATCGCTGTGGAACCGCTTACGAGACCGGAGAAGAGCTTGACGCCAAACAGCAGGAGGTTGAAAAAGATGCCGACGCCGGAGCATAGCTTTGCATAAGCCTCCTGGACGGCGGGAGAATCTGTATTTTCGCTATCTTTTATCCAGCGCCTGATAAGAAATGAGATCATCCGCCGTAACACCTCCGTTCCGTTTCACAAACTTTTGCAGGGCTTCAAAAGTTCTATCGCTTACAACGTGCTCCATAGCTCCCGCGTCAAGTCTTGCGGTCTCCGCGGGAATCCCCAAAAACCGAATAAGAAAAATTTGAATGACAGAAAAACGGCCGTACAATCTATTCGCGGCCTCAAATCCCCTCTCTGTCAGACAGACGTCGTTGTCCAGTACGGCAACGTAATCCTTTTTCACAAGTTTTTTCACCATATTGCTAACACTCGGCCGGGAAATTTTCAGACTTGCCGCGATATCCGCTTCCCTGACCTTACCCTGTCTTTGATGGAGCAAAAGAATCGCCTTCAAATAGTTCTCGCCGGAATATCTTAACGACACGTGACCACCTCCTTTTTTGAGTAAATTTCCTCACTGAATATTACGACTCCGCACCCAGCTTGTCAATAAATAAATTTACTCACTAAAGAGGCATAAAAATGCCGGAACATGTACCATGGGCAAAGTTCCGGCGTTGATTTTAGGATTTATTATTTTTCGGAGGCGGACCGCAGAGAACTCCGCTGATGAAAGGAATCACGGGAAATCCCCAATACGCGGGCAAACATATCATATGTAAAATCCAGGAACGAGGCCATATAATCACCTGTGTTGACGGGGGGGATTTTATGATGGAACGTATGGACCAGCCCGAAAATCAAAAAACGGGCGGCGGCGGAAGCGTCGTCAACATTGAATGCCTTTTCGTCCGCCCCCTGCTCTATGATCGGGGTTATAACGGATACCCACTGTTCCGCGACATTATCTATATAGATGGCGCGTATATCCTCCCCCTCGTTATAGCGGGACTCAAAATCTCGGTGACTCATGGCAAATTCAAAAATTCGTTTTATCACAAGCTCTAATTTTTCCGCGGCGGGCATCTCCTTTGAGATCGGGACCTCTAATTGCTCCGCCATTTTCATTGCGTAATATTCGGAGGCGGCGGAAAAAATTTCCGTCTTGGATTTAAAGTAGCGGTAGCAAAGCCCCGGCGAGACGTTCATTCTGTCCGTTATATCCTGAACGGTCATATTATCGTAGCCTTTTTCCGCAAGCAGTTCCAGCGCCGTTTCAATAATTTCCCGCCGCCGTTCCTCCGGCTCTTTGCTGATCCGCGGTCTCCTGGGGCTGTTGCGCGCCCGCCGTTCCCTCATGGCCGATGAATCGTCCGTCTGCCTCATGTTCGCACCTCCGCGTAATTATAAATGAGTAAATAAATTCATTATCGCCATTTTTATATTTATGTCAAGGTTTAATCAGAGGCGGTCGCATTCCTCACGTTCTCATGCAACGGCAGACGGCTGTTGATCTATGCGTTTGCCATGATTTGTGTAATTATGTATTTCACAAAATCATGTTTAAGATGATACAATAGTGTGTTATTAAAAATACTTTTGCAGAGGGGTACGATCTAATGCGTTATGTTGGAACCGTTTCAAGGGGGATACGCCTCCCGGTCGTCACCAGGGGCGCCGATATTGTAAAGATCATATCCGACAGCATAATCAATGCGGCGGAATCGGAAAGAGATAAATTCGAGATGAGGGACCACGATATCGTCGGCGTTACGGAGTCGCTCGTGGCGCGCTCACAGGGCAATTACGTGACGCTGGAGGACATTTCAAACGACGTCGCGAAGAAGTTCCCCGCGGGGGACGTCGCGGTGATCTGCCCGATACTCTCGCGCAACCGCTTCCACCAGCTGCTCCGCGGCATGGTGAAGGGGATAAAGGGCCATGTGCACGTCATCCTCACCTATCCCTCGGACGAGGTCGGCAACCAGATCATCGAGCCGATGAACTATTACCTCAACAGCGCGAAACTCTCCGGCGAATGCTTTGACGAAAAAGAATACTACGATATATTCGGAGAATGCAAGCATCCCTTCACAGGCGTCGACTACGTACAGCTCTATAAGAGTATCGACCCCGGGCGCGTCAGCGTGCATTTCTCAAACAATCCGCTCTCGGCGCTCAAGTTCGCGAAGCAGGTGATCGTCGCCAGCATCCACGCCCGCCAGATCCACCGCGACATTCTTGAAAAGGGCGGCGCGGAGAGGGTCGTGACGATGGACCAGATATGCAGCGAACCGGAGCGTCCCGGCGCGGGCTACAACGAAGATTACGGCCTCTTGGGCTCCAATTACACGAACGACGAGTCCGTCAAGCTTTTCCCGCGCGACTGCGGCGAGTTTGTCAACAAACTCCAGGCGGAGCTCAAAGAGCGCACAGGGAAAGATGTCGAGGTGCTGGTCTACGGCGACGGCGCCTTCAAAGATCCCGTCTGCGGCATCTGGGAGCTCGCGGACCCCGTGGTCTCGCCCGGCTACACGGATGGGCTCAACGGTATGCCGAAGGAGATAAAGTTTAAATACGTCGCGGACAACGCCGGTGAAAAGGATCCGACGGCGGCGGTCGAAGAGGCGATCCGCGCGAAGAACCGCCTCGACAAGTTCGGCCACTCGACGCTCGGCACGACGCCGCGCCGTCTCACGGACCTCGTGGGTTCGCTCTGCGACCTCACTTCGGGTTCAGGCGATAAGGGTACGCCCGTCATTTACATCCAGGGCTACTTCGACAATTACCTCGATGACTGAGTTAGAAAACGTCCTTCCGTTCAGCGGCATCGACCCGCGCGGGCGCGTAAAATTCTCCGTGCTGCTGGAGATGTTCCAGCAGATGGCCGACGCGGACGCCTCAAAGTACGGCCTCTCCGTACGCCAGACGCTGGAGCACAACATCACCTGGGTGCTGCGCAAATACCGCATCGACCTTGAAAAGTACCCCACCAAGGAGAGCGGAAAGATAGTCATCAAGACCTACGCCGAACCGTTCAGGAATCTCTTCTCGCTGAGAAGCTTCAAACTCTGGGACGCGCACGGGGAATTTCTCGGCTCCGCCTATACCTGGTGGGTGCTCCTCGACTTCATAAAACAGCGCCCGATACGTCTGGACAAGTGCGAGCTGATGAACGCCTTCATGGAACAGCTGACGGACGAGCTGCCGACCGACGTGAAGATACCGGCGGTGACGGCCCCCACGATGGAGGAACCGTGGAAGGTGCACTGGCAGGACCTCGACGTCAACGACCACACCAACCACGCCGTCTACTTCAACTGGGCGCTCGACACGGTGCCCGACGAAGTTCCAGACAAGATGGCGCCGGTTTTTGTCGAGGGAGAGTTTCTCCACCCCATCCCGCGCACAAGGGTACGCTGCCTCACGCAGGAACTTCCCCGCGAAGAGGGGCGGAGCTTCCTCCACTCGCTGCGCCACCAGGAGGACGACACGGAATACGCGAAGCTGTCGTCTCGCTGGCGATAGGCATAACACGATACTACAGGCGGCAAACAGCTTGATTTCACGGCCCTCACAAGATTGTGAGGGCTTTTTCTGTTTATAGCAAAAATTTGCGCTATAATGGCGCATATAGTATCCATGTTGAAATACATGGAAACTCCATTGGAGGAATTGCTATGAAAAAGGCTCATCGCGCGTTCACGCTTGTAGAGCTGCTTATTGTCATAATAATTATCGGTACGCTGGCTGGGATGATGATGCTCGCGGCGGGCTCCGCTACGTCTAAAGCGGAGGCGACGAAGATCGTGGCCAATCTGCGGACGCTCAAAAGCGCCGTTATGATGTACGAGGCGGAGAACGTACCCTTTCCTAATAACACCATAATATACATGGATGAAAAACCAAACTCTTTAGATAACTACTTAGATAACTCAGGTTTAAGCGGCGCTTATTTTTTCCTGAGGCAAGATCCGTGGTCATATGTGGCTTTTGCCGGTGAAACTGCAAAACCTCAGATTACAAAAGACAGCGATGTCTGGAAGCAAATTTTAATGATGGCAGACAACGCGGGATTGTATATATCCTCCGCCAACGTATCAGAAGTATGGAGCCTTATAAACGATCCCAGAAAATAACATTTTATAGCCGTTATTTAAAAAAATAATTATGACCACTAAATAACAATTTACACCGCTTATGCACTTTGATATAATCTATTCAATCGGTTGCACAAGGGGTGTTCCCATGAAAGTTACCATGCAGGATGTCGCGAATCAGGCGGGTGTGGACAAGGCCACGGTGAGCCGCGTACTCCGCGGCGACCACCGGATATCGGAAAAGACAAAGATAAAGGTGATGGAGAGCGTACGCGCCCTCAACTATAAACTGGACCGCAACGCAAGAAACCTCTCAACAAACACCAGCGGACTTATCGGCGTGGTGATGCGCGACCTCAACAGGTCGTGGCTCGGGGCCTTTCTCGCGGGTATTGACCGCGCCTTTGCGAACTCGGAATATGAGATACTTCTAAAATCCACGGAGGGCAACGCGATGCGCGCCCGGCGTGAGCTAAGTACCCTTGACGGACGGCACGTGGAGGGCTTAATCTGGTGCGATGCGGAGAACTTTCCGCCCGAGCCGCGCATGCCGGCGGTCTGTCTCGGCTTTACGGCGCCCGGCGCTTATTCGGTGACGATGGAAAACGCGGAGGACGCGCCCACCTTTGAGACCGGCGTGCTCGTCGGCAGGATGATGCTCAAAATAGTCACCGGCAAGCCCCTTCCCGGCAGGGACATAAGGGTCATGCGGCCATTGGAACAGACGGCGGATTAACGGAAATAACGCCGGTTTATGCCGTTACCGCTCATTACAGGAAGGTCGTGGCAACGACATTGAACGGAATTAAAAAAATTTTATGTTTTTTAGCTTTACTGACGGCATTGGCCTCTCCGAGGGGCGCAAGCGCCGATGAGAGGATAGATATAGACAATATACGCGGGCCGAAGATAGAGGAGCTCGCGATGCTGATAATCTCCAACCCCGACGCGCAGATAATGGCCGCCGAGGCAGGAGAGCTCGATATCGTGAGCGATATCGCCCGCCCCTCGGACATCGACCGCCTCAGCGCCAATAAAAACCTGCAGATGTCCCTCGCGCGCGGCATGCACGCCTTCTTTTTGCTGCTCAATAACCGCGCCGCGCCCTGGGATGATAAGGATGTGCGCCGCGCCGCCGCGATGGCGATCGACCGCGGCAGCATCGTCCGCATGATCTTCTCCGGCTACTGCGAACCGATAAATTCCTGGCTTCCCCCCGTATCGCCGTGGGCGCTGGCCAACAGCACGGAGGATATTTACAATCCCGCCGCCGCAAAGGAACTGCTGAAGAAAAAGGGATACAGCTGGGACCTCGCGGGGATGCTCGTCGCCCCCGACGGCAAGAGGCTGCCCACGATGAAGCTGCTGACGCCGCTCGCGCGCGTCGCGCCGACGACGGCGGAGCTTGCGGAGCTGATCGCCGATTCGCTGAAAGCGGTGGGCTTCCCCGCCGAGGTGGACCCGATAGATTTTTCCACGATGATCGCGCGGCTCGACCGCAAGGATTATTCGCTGGCGGTGCTGGCCTGGAGCATGGGGCGCAACCCCGATTCTCTCTATTCTTTTTATCACAGCGATATGGACGTTGAGGGCGGCTACAATATGGCCGGCATCAGGGACGCGAGGCTCGACAAGGCACTCTCTGAACTGCGCTACGCGCCGGACCGCGCCGCCGCCGAGAGGGCCTCGGATGAGGCGCAGCGACTGCTGCTGGAGCTGATGCCCTCGGTGCCGATCTACAGCCGCATCTCGGTGGCGGCGATCTCCGGCAAATGGAAGAATATCTTCACCACGGACAAGATGACGGCGGACAATATGTGGACGCTGCTCACGGCGGAGCCGAAGGACGGCAGAATGCGCCCCCTGACGATGCTGCTGCCGGAAGAGCCGCGCAACCTCAACCCCTTCACCGCCTCCTCGGCCTATTCGTGGCAGGTGCTCAGCATGATATACGAAACGATGCTCTCCACAAACCCCTACACGCTCGAGAACATGCCGGGGCTCGCCGCCTCGTGGGATATCCGCACGGCGGGGGAGGGTAAATCGCGCCACACGGAGCTGACCTTCAAGATCAGGCGCGGCCTTCGCTGGAACGACGGCAGCCCGCTGACGGCGCGCGACATAAAGGCCAGCATTGACTTCATCCATAAGAATAAGATACCGCGCTTCTTTGACTCGGTAAAAAACATCAGAAGTGTCGAGACGCCGGACGACTACACGCTGCGCGTCGTAATGGAGGGCGTCAGCTACTGGTATCTTGACAACGTCGCGGGCATTCCGGTGCTCCCGCAAAAGGTCGTAGCTGATATCAAAGACTGGCAGAGCTGGGACCCTCTCAGCACGAAAAACGCAGGCGGCCCGCGCGGCCTTGTGGGAAGCGGCCCATTCATGCTTAAAAGCTATAAGCCGGGAGAATATGTGATGATGAAGAGAAATCCCCACTACCGGCTGCTGGGAGGCGGGACAAGATGAGCGGGAGATGGTTCCTGAAACGCCTCCTCTCTTCTTTCGTCGTCCTCGCGGCGGTGCTGGTGCTCAACTTCTTGCTCTTCCGCATGATGCCGGGCGACGCGGTGAGCACGATCATCGATCCCTCTTTCTCGCCGGAGGCCAAGGAGAACCTGCGCGCCCTCTACGGCCTGGACCGCCCGCTGTGGGAGCAGTTCGTCATCTATATCAGGCAGATGCTCACCTTCAGCTTCGGTCTCTCCTTCCTGAGCCGCAAACCGGTCTGGGACGAACTCGTCTCACGCCTGCCCGTGACGCTGACCCTCACGGTAAGCTCGATGGCGCTCTCCTCCGCGCTCGGCGTCTGGCTGGGCATCAAAGCGGCGCTGAACCGCGGGCGGCTGGCGGAGAAGATAGTGCTGCGCGCGAGCGCCGTCACCTCATCATTTCCAGGCTTCTTCGTCCAGCTCGTGCTGCTTATGTTATTCGCGCGCGCCCTGCCGATATTCCCGCTGCGCGGCACCCTATCAGTTCCGCCGCCAACGGGCGCGCTCGGCATATTCCTCGACTACGGCTGGCACCTGGCGCTGCCAGTGCTGTCTCTTTCATTGATGGGGTTCGGCGGCTGGGCCCTCTACGTGCGCAACCTCATGGTGCGCGCGCTCAATGAGGACTTTGCGCTGATGGCCCGCGCCCGCGGCCTTTCGCGCGGACGCGTCGTCTGGCACGCCTTCCGCACGATACTGCCGCCGATCCTGACGATCCTCCTGATGTCGGTACCCGGGCTCGTCTCCGGCGCGGTGATCACGGAGTCGGTCTTCTCGCTGCACGGCGTGGGCACCTTCCTGCTGGAGGCGATCTCCGGCCACGACTACCCCAGCGCGGGAGCCTCCTTCTATTTGCTCGCGCTGATCACCGTATTCTGCAACCTGCTCGCCGACATCACCTACGGGCTTGTCGACCCGCGTGTGCGCATTGAGGGCAAGGTACAATGAGAGGCATCCTTACACGCAAAAGCGTAATCGCCTTCATCGCCATCTCCCTAATAGGAGCCTTCGCGCCCCTTATAATGAGCCAGTCGCCATACGCAATAACCGGCGCGCCGTTCGCGCGTCCCGTCTGGTGGCGCGGCGGCACACTGTCCGCGACGCGAAATTTCACGATAAACGATGGCCGTATCGACCTCGAATGGGATAAAAACCCGCCGGCGATATTCTCGCTCTCAGGCCGGATCACCGCGAAGCCGGGATCCAACGTGCGCGTGATCTGGCGCACGCGTGATAAAGACTATCTGCTCGATAATCTCAGCGGTTCAGAGACATACTGGATAAACCAGGACGGGCGCGACATGATATTCAAGCAGGCTCTCGGCCTGCCCCTCATCAGCAGGAGCGTCGACTACCTCTTTCCGACGCACGGCGCGTACAGCCTCATCGTCGAGGGCGCGAAGAGCGTGGAGCTCAAACTGTCGCTGCCCGGCGAACGGCAGGGGCTGCTCGGCACCGACCAGCGCGGACGCGACGTCTTTACGATGCTCATCTACGGCATCCGCACCTCTCTGATAATCGGCATCAGCGCGACGATCATCGCGAGCCTGCTGGGCATGGCCTTCGGCCTCACCGCCGGTTACATCGGCGGCTGGTGCGACACGCTCATTATGCGTGTGGTGGACATCCTCCTTTCGATACCGACGCTGCCGATACTGATGGTGCTCGCGGGCGTCTGGGGCAAGGGGCTCTGGCAGCTCGTGCTGATACTCTCCATCTTCTCCTGGATGGGCACGGCGCGCTCCGTGCGCGCGCTCGTCCTCACCGTGCGCGAAAGCCCCTGGGTGGAGTCGCTGCGCGCCCTCGGCGCGAAACGCGGCTACATACTCTGGCGGCACCTCGTGCCGGAAACCGCGCCGATACTGCTGGCGAACATCGCGCTCGGCGTGCCGGGGGCGATACTCGCGGAGGCGGGGCTCGCCTTCCTCGGCCTCTCCGACCCGCGCCTGATCTCCTGGGGCCGCATGCTGCACGAGGCGCACTCCTTCGGAGCCTTCACCGAGGGCGCGTGGTGGCTGCTGCTGCCGCCGGGATTCGGCATCGTAGCGATCTGCCTGATATTTATGGATATGGGAAAATTCCTGGAAGAAAAGATAGACCCGAGGCTCAGCGGAAAATGATACTTGAGATAAAAGACCTTAACGTCACCTACAACAGCAAATCAGCCAGCCCCAATGCCGCGGTGCGCGGCGTATCCCTCGCGCTGGAAGAAAACTCCTTCAGCGGCCTCATCGGCGAATCCGGCAGCGGCAAGAGCACGGTGATAATGACGCTGCTCGGCCTGCTGCCGAGAGACAGCGCGGCGAGCGGCGAAATTTTATACAAGGGTCGAAATATCCTGGGCATTCCCGAGGATGAGGTGGCCTCCCTGCGCCAGCGTGAGATCGCCCTCATTCCGCAGGGGGCGCTCAATTCCTTCACGCCGGTGATGACTATCGGCCGCCACCTGCGCGAGGTGCTGGAACTGCACCTCGGCCTCAAAGGCGAAGCCGCCGAAAGGCGGATCACCGGGCTGCTCGCGGAAGTCGAGCTTCCCCCCGAGATCGCCGCGCGCTATCCCCACGAACTTTCGGGCGGACAGAAACAGCGCGCCGCGATCGCCATCGCCCTCTCCTGCGAACCCAAGCTCGTCCTCGCCGACGAGCCTACGACGGCGCTAGACGTCATCACCCAGGCGGCGATCCTCCGGCTTCTTGAACGGCTGCGCCGTGAAAAGAATCTAACGATACTGCTCGTCACCCACGATCTGCCGCTGGCCGCCTCGGTATGCGGCGAGCTCTTTGTCATGAAGGACGGGAAGCTGATCGAAAGCGGCACGCCGCGGCGGCTGATCGAATCGCCGCGCGAAGCGCACACCAGGGCGCTCATCGCCGCGATGCTGTAGGAGCGTGATTACGATGGAAAATATTGTAGAGATAAAAGAGCTCACCATAGAATTCAACTCCCGCGGCGCCAAAAGCCACCGCGCCCTCGACGGCCTAGACCTCGCCCTTGAACGCGGCGGCACGCTCTCGATCGTCGGCGAGTCGGGCAGCGGCAAGAGCACCCTGCTGCGCGCGGCGATGGCGCTAATCCCCCCCACCGCCGGCAGCGTGGCGCTCTTTGGCAGAGATACGGCGAAGATCACAACGGCGGAGCTCAACGGCCTGCGCCGTCGCTGCGGCTACGTGCCTCAGGACCCCTACGGCGCGATACCGCCAGGGCTGTCGGTCATCGACGCGGTGATGGAACCGGAGATAATCGCGGGAGTTAAAAGAACTAAAGAGGAACGCCTCGAACGCGCGAAAAAACTGCTCGCCGAGGTCGGCCTCGCCGGGGAGAGGATACTCGCCTCGCGCGGCGTCGGCCTCTCCGGCGGACAGCGTCAGCGCGTCGAACTTGCGCGCGCCCTGATGCTAGATCCAGAACTGCTGCTCTGCGACGAACCGACCTCGATGCAGGACGCCTCGACGCGCGGCGAGATCATCGAAGTGCTGCGCCGCCGTACCGACAGCGGCATGTCGATGCTCTTCGTCACCCACGACCTGCTCCTCGCAGCCCACGCGGCGCAAAAGATAGTCGTCCTCAAAGAGGGCAGACTATGCGAAAGCGGCGATTCAAAAGAGGTGCTCGCCGCCCCGCGGCACCCATACACAAAGGCGCTGCTGGACGCGCTGCCGAGAATATCGCCCGCAAAAAATCCTTAGCGGCTTAAAATTACTGAAATAATATTTTACACACCGCACGGCTTGGCCATATGACTCCATTTTACTATAATATAAATTATTATACTTTGAAGTATAATAATTAGATGTATAATAAATACCAGAGGTGATAGACGGTGAAACCTTTTATAGACAGGGAAAAAGAACTGCAATCTCTGGAATCGGAATACCGGCGCTGCGGATCTTCATTTGTAGTGCTCTACGGCCGCCGGCGTGTGGGAAAAACAGCGCTGCTGCGTGAGTTTGTGAAAAACAAACCCGCTCTGTACTTTCTCGCTACGGAGGAAAATGAAGCTCAAAACAGAGGAGCCTTTCAGGAGCTGGCTGCTGAATTTTCAGGAAACGACCTTTTACGGGAAGCATCGCTGAAAAGCTGGGACCCTATTTTCAGTATACTGTCCACGTTTTCCTCCAATGACAAAATAATAATAGTCATTGACGAGTTCCAGTATATAGCTGGATCGCAGCCGGCATTTCCATCAATATTGCAGAAGATATGGGATGGAATACTCGAAGGTAAAAATATCATGCTGATCCTATGCGGCTCGCTCATCTCAATGATGGAATCACAGGTGCTGAACTACTCGAGCCCACTTTATGGCAGGAGGACGGCGCAGATAAAACTTCAGCAAATCCCCTTCCGCTATTACAGAGAGTTCTTTCCGCAAAAGACGCTTCGTGAGCAGATGGAGCTCTATGCAGTGACCGGTGGAGTACCGAAATATATTGAAACATTCCTTGACGGCGACGACATTTTTAGCATGATCCAACAAAATATACTGCGTAGAAGCGGCTTTCTCTATGAAGAACCTCAGTTTCTTCTCGACCGCGAGTTGACGGAGACCGGCTCGTACCTATCAATATTGAAGAGCATCGCCGCCGGGCATGAAAAGCTGTCGCAGATAGCTGGAAACCTTGAAATAAAACAAACGGGGCTCACCAAATACCTCAAGACATTGATAGATATGGATCTGTTAAAACGCGAAGTTCCCGTTACAGAAGAACGGCCAGAAAAAAGCAAGCGCGGGCTCTACAGAATAAAAGATAACTATCTGCGCTTCTGGCTCCGTTTCATAGAACCATATAAGAGCTACATTGAGTTTGGAAACGAGGAGCTTGTTATGGGAAAAATCAGGGAGTCATTCGTCAGCGCCCACGCGGCCTATGTCTACGAAGACATCTGCCTTGAATGCCTGTGGAAGATGAATACTGACGGTGCGCTGCCCTTCCGCTTCACAAAAGCCGGCCGCTGGTGGGACGGCAATAATGAAATAGACCTCGTCGCATACGAACCCGCCGGTAAAAACATTCTCTTTGGTGAATGCAAATACACAAATGAAGTAACAGGCCTGCGTTTACTAACCGCACTTGAAGAAAAGGCCAAACATGTTCACTGGAATTTGGAGGACCGCAGATGTTACTTCATCATCTTCTCTCGCTCCGGCTTCAGCGAAGATCTGACCGCCGCCGCCAGAAAACGCGATGACATCCTGCTCGTCTCCGAGGAAAACTTCCCCTATTGACCAGTAAACAACAGCCCCGGAGATCATCTTTCCCGGGGCTGTCACGTTATCATTATACTTTCGAAAAATTATTTTATCGCTTTAATGACACTCTCCACCGCCTGCAGAGCGTCCGGCGGAAGGGAATCCATGCCGCCCTTTTCCGTTTCGCGCGACTTTATGAACTGTAGACGGTCGTTCATCCTGTTGGTGAAGTGCTGCTTATAAGTCCAGTTGTTGAAGTCGGGCTCAAAGCCGGGTATAAGCATATACTCTATGCCGGGGATATTGCCGAAAGATTTCCACTCGGCCTTGCCCTCGACGATCGCCTCCAATATTGAGAGCGTCGTGTTCTTCTCCACCTTCTTATCCATGAACGAGCCTGTGTTGAGGATGTAGCATTCAACGCCGTCCTCGAAGAGGGTGCGGAAGCGGATATAATCCATCGCGAGAGGATAGGTACGGAAGGGGTTCGCGTAACTTTCAATTACCAGCGCGTCGGGGTCCACTCCGGGAGCGAGGCGCTCGGCGGAGGTGCGCTTCGTCGCGAGCGTCGAGCCCATCACCGAGGCGAGCGACGGCCCTGTAAGCTTCACAACCGGCGGCAGCGTCGGGTCCTTCATGAGCCAGCATATCGCGTTGAGGGGCTCGTCTATCCTGTCTATGCGGTTCGGGGTCCAGAAGCGGGACTTCACGGCGCGGCCGTTACCGTTGCGGATATCCTCGCTGACCACCATCAGCTTTCCCTCCTCATCGCGCGTCACGCCGCAGTTCTGCAGCGACAGAAGATACTTATTGTCGGGACAGCCGATGGGATAATCCTGCATCTTGTCGAAATAGGCCGGTTCAAGGGCGATCGCGTACTTCTCCTTGACATTTATAATGACGGCGTCGTCGTGAAGCACGGTGACGTTATACTTATCCTTGTGCTTCGCGTGCGTAATGGTCGACTTTCCGGAGCCGGAGAGTCCGAATACGGCGAGGACATACTTCTTGCCGCTGCCGTCCTTCAGCTCGTAGCGTTTGAGACCGCCGTGGCAGGAGGCGTAGCCGTTGCGCGCGGCGGCGCCCCAGGCAAGCGTCAGCGTTCCCTTCTTAAACTCTCCGAAATAACGCATTCCAAGGATCGCGGCGCAGTTCTGCTCCGGCGAGAAGAAGGCAAGTCCGAGAGGATAATCAGGATGCGTCCAGTATGGGTCGGCGTAGACATAGAGGTCGCCGTCTGCCGGCAGGTCACGGGAATTTTTATAGCGCGCCGCGTATTCATCATTGAGATACTGAAAATTCAGCATCCAGCTGTAGAGATTATTTTCAAACCCCTCAGGCATCATGATGTTGGCTTTGACCATAAAATCCTCTTCAAGGCCGATGACCGCCTGCGCCGAATAAAAATGACGGAAACGGGAGTTATGTATGGCCTCGCGTAAAAGCGTCGCTAAATCCGGCACGGATACGCCGGGATGGCCGACTATCCTGCGCGCCGCGGCGCAGCGTCCAAAAATCGCGCCGTCGTTAAAGAGCAGCACGTTGGCGCCTTCGGGAAGTCCCAGCTCCGTCGGCCGGTGAACGGGCATGCCTGTCAGTTCCACTGTTCCGGGGCTGTCCTTCGCAAGCCTGTAGGCCTCCTTAAGATCCTTGACCGGAGAGACGTTATTGCCGTAAAAGGCCGTCTCTATAGTCGTCCTGATGGGTGTGGCATTGAGCCTCTTGAAACTCTCCAAATCCACAAAATGCCCCTGCGTAGCCATACTTTTTCCTCCTATAATAAAGAAAATTGTAACTAATTAGTTATATTTCTGTGACCTGTCCGTAGCATACATCAATAATTAAAATTGACAAGAGTTTTGTTACAAAATATACAATTTCAGAATATTGGAATATTAACGACACAATAACCGCGAGGACGTATTTTTTATTTATACAATGCGATAAATTATAATTTAAAGATTCCTTTCAATCTTCTGTGTTACATGTGCGAAGACAGTCAAGAAGAGAGCCTCCGTCTCTGCGGAGGCTCTCTTCTTGACTATGAGTGCGAATTTAATAAATTACTTGAGCTTAACAGTGTAACCGATTGATAGCACCTGCGTGAGGCCGTCGTGGATGTGAGCGGAGGAGAAATCCATACCTTTTGCTTCTCCAGGTAAGTGAGACTGCACGTCTCTGTTACCAGCCCAAATTGCAGTGTAGGCAAAGGAGAGTTCGCTCGTTTCGTTCGGACGGTACTTAAATCCGATGCTTCCGCGGTGGCGGTCGCCGGTGGGTACAGTGAAGTCCATATACTGATCTGGTACAGGACTTTCGTCATAGACGTAGCCGCCGAGAATGCTCCATTTCTGGCTCAGCTTATGTTCGATACCGATACCGATACGCCAGGCGGCGCTCCAGTCCTTTGGGTTAGGAGATACAGAAATCGGGCCATTATCAAAAGTGAGATTAAGTGCATTATATGTTTTCCAATTCGTCCACGTAGCATTAAGCTCCATACGTGTTCTATCGTTGAATTTATGACCTAAACCTATCGAAAGTGAGTCAGGAAGTGTTACGGTACCATGGGCTTCTGTGTTAAAAGAACCAATTGAAGCATCCGCATCCATTGTATGCTTAACTCTGGCTCGATAAACAACTGCTGCAGATGTTTGGGGTGTAAAATCATACATCAAAGATGCTACCCAACCAATATTAACACTGTCTCCGTCGATATCTACGCGAGGAAACGCAAGATCTTGAATAGGCGCATCTTTTTTCATGCGAAGCTGTATATAATTGATATCAAGTCCCACCGCCGCGGAGAGCTTGTCGTTGATTTTAAAGGCATAGGTGGGCTGTAAGGTCACACCCTTGACTCCAGTATATACTGTGTCGAATCTTCCGGGCCAGAGGTCGTCGTATTCAATCTGGTTGCCATAACGGGCAAAGAAGGCCACGCCCCACCAGGAGTTCTTCCCCGCCTTCTGCGCGTAATACATATAGGGTATTATCGCCGGGCTATATGAATTATCCCATTCGTTAGAGTTACCGTAATTGAGAGGTTGTCTAGCCGTAAATTTATCAAAAGTTACCGACGTTGCAGGATTCACCCAGGCTGTGCCGATACTGAGATAACTGCCGTTGAGCTTCGTTATCTGCGCGGGGTTGTAGGCGAGCACCGCTGGGTCATTCTCACCGAACATATAGTTGTCGCCCATCGCCGTACCGGCGGCGCTCCACTCGTAGACGCCGAATCCTTCGGCAAATGCCGCGGCGGAGATCGAAAGCGCCAGCAGCGTCAGCATTAATGCCGCAATCAATTTTTTCCTCTTCAATGAACACAATCCTTCCATAAGAAAATTAATTAATATGTCCGAAGCCTGGGTGCTTCTGCCCCAAACTCGGGGTGATAACCGAGATTTCAATGCTCACATCCGTGCCGTGTAAATAATAGGAGGTGAAATCGGCCAGCGTGCGCGATTCGAGGTAGCGGAAAAAGGCCCGCGACAGTTCGTCCATCATGTCGCCGATAAAGCACTTCTTCCCGCGGCAGCCATCGAGACGGCAGCCGCGCGATTCAAACGGGCCGCCAAGCAATTCAAAGATAGGATAAAGAGGCGTCTCGGAGGGGACGCAGTTAAGCCGGTAACCTCCGCCCGGCCCGCGGACAGACTTTACCAGGCCGCCCTTGTTGAGGCGCTGTAAAACTTTTGAAAGATGCGGCTCAGAGGTCCCGATCGCCGCCGCCACCTGCTGCGTGGTAAGGCATTCATCCGGCGCCTTGGCAAGCTCGCCAAGCGCGTGAAGCCCTAAAAGCAACGGTTCCGGCAGATCTACTATTGGATTCAGCTTCGATTTCCCCTTTCCTAAAAGCTATAATGGAATACTGGATATTTTATTCCACTTATATTAACGGGTCAAGTAGTGATTATAAAGTCATAAGAAAAAATTTTATACATAATAAATGGCAAAAAACAAAAATGCCGCCGACTGGCTTCACGGGCTGCCTTATGTTCATTAAAAGACCTGATGAGTTTGTCCTGATTGGGCATCTCACCCATGAGTCTTGGCGGAAAATGTGAGATAATATCCCAAATATCGCCAAACGCCGCGCCCGTACAGCCACGCGGCGCCGATGGCTTTTAGCGGAGGGGTCGAGAATGTTTTTGAACAACCTATTAGAGACGGCTATGCTGTTATGCTTCGCCGCCGCCTGGCCGGCTTCGATATACAAATCATGGGTCAGCCGCACAAGGAAGGGCAAAAGCCTCGTATTCATGCTGATAGTTCTGGTCGGATACATGGCGGGAATCGCAAAGGTGCTTGTCAGCCACAGCACGATATACATGCTCATTCCTTACACGGTCAACACCACGCTCGTCGCCTGCGACCTTGTGCTATATTACAGAAACTACCGCATCGACGAGGGACTGCCGCATATCTTCGGAGAGCATTAATTTAAAAAGCTGCGGCGATATATTACGCCGCGGTATTTTACCGGGATCAACGCTGTTACCATAAACAAGCAACAAAAACAAGGGGCAACCACCTAAAATACTCTTGTTCTGCCCGCAGTAACACTATATACTATGCGAAGAATTTGGAGGCGGTACTATGTCCATGTGGAAAACATCCGGGCCGCGCCATCGCGGAGCGGCGCTGCTTATAATAGTATTGATAGGCTTTATCCTGCTTTTCATCATCAGCGGGATCGCCGTCAGCATCGCGTGGAAAACAATGAGAGTCGAGGGCTGGCAAACGCAAAATATTGAACGGCGCCGGCTGGACTACATCGCCCGCACCGCCGCCAACCTTGTCGTAGAGGAGATAAGCAACGACAAAGGGGTGACCTCCTTTGACAAATCTCTCAATATCAGCGACGGCATATCGGCGGATAAAAAACTTATCTTCGACGATCCACAAAAGACATATCTTACGCTCAGTATAAAGGGCAGCAACAGCTACTGTACAATAACGTCCGTGGTCTCTGCCGATAATGGTAAGAAAGTTACGGTCTCGGCGAATATGGTAAAAAGCGGCGACACCTACATAACGACATGGAGGAACGGCAAATGAGACGCTCAGGAAGCATCCTGACGGAAATCCTAGTGGCGATCATCATCTTTACAGTCGGCCTGATGGCGGTCGCCGGCACGATAATGTTCAGCATGAGGATCATAATGAACTCGGCCCAGACGACGCTTCGCGAGCAGGCGCTGTTCAATGACGCGGAGAATTTTCTTGCCGAGCGCATTCTGGAAAACGCCGGCACTCCCAGTTCGCCCGCTGAATTTGTTGAAAACGGCAGTATCGTCATCGGCGACAAAACATTAAACTATTCGCTCTACCGTTATCGCCTCAATGATAAAAAGGGAAGCGAAATGTATGTCATCAAGAGGGAAAACTCATGAAGAATAAAAAATTGGCGGCCTTCACGCTTGTCGAGGCTCTGATAGGCGTCATCATCATGATGATCGTCATTGGCGGGATCGCCCTTTCCATCAAGATGGGGATAGACATGTACGGCAGGGCCGAGGCCCACAGCGAACTGATCAACGGCATGCGCTTCACGCTTGATTCCTTTAATCGGGAAATATCCCCGATGCTGGACGTCACCAGAGAGGTGGAGATACTCTCCACCGACATCTCAAATATCCCCAGCGTTTCGGACGACAATCACTACATATACCTTGAAAACGGCTCCCTCACGCACCGCAGCAGCAGCGGCGACGAGATCCTGACCGGCTCGGAGTACATCGACCGCGTGGCCTTCTCCTACCCCACGGACACGAAGGAGACCGGCGAGAACTACACGCTGAGGATGGACCTTACGGCAAAGCATGAGAGATACGGCAACACGGAATATAATACGACGCTGGAGAAGGCGATGTACAATCTCCCGAGCAAGAGGGGAGATAATGGCAATATATTAAGGTTTAAATACAGCGACGCCGTGGATGTAAATGTGATAAACATCAAGCATTATAGGAAAAATAACAACACCCCTGAAAACAATGTAATCGATGTCAGCAACCTAATCGATATCAGCAACAGTACAGATATAAAAGGCATCACTATAATAGTAAGCTATGACTTGACCATTGACGGTACCGTAAACGAGCCATATGAAGATGTATCTCTAGTGGAATACTTTATATCCAGCAGCCAGGAGGCAAGCTTAGACATTTCAAACGAAGAACCAAGTGACGAAGAAGACTCAAGTGGATTTAAGGGAAAACATTACTGGCAGTTGCTGGATAAATCTGAAATAGAAATTCAAACTGGATTAGAAATAGGAACAAGCGGAGATTTAAAAACAACATATGGCAGTGGTGGAAAATACCAATGGAGTTTCGGAACAATAAGAAGCAGAGTAACGCCCCGCATCGCGGACTTGAGCGGCAATATCCTTGCCGAAGGCGCCCCGGTATGGGGACCTTATACTACCATAATAGATAGAAGAGATGACGGCACACCTTTACTGCATGATAATTGGAGCGAGGCTATTCGACATGCAATTATGAATGGTTGGGAACAAACGAAGGGGTTTATAACAGGTATTAGCGATGTAAGTTACACCATTGATACAGATACCGGCCATAATATCATTCGGTTCAACGCAAACGGCAATAATAATAGCACAGTATTTGCAGAAGCTGATCTCAAGTATATGAAACGTGAAAGAAATCTTCAGCGTGAGAAATGCGGAGCGGCATATACAAACATTACCAACTATTCATTAATAGTAGATGCACAGATAAAAGAGACGTCCGGCTATGGGATACTGATAAATGGGAGAATATTAAACCCTCCTGATGATGGCAAAAATATACAGGACAACGGGTATGTTTTCCAGTATGACCGAGCCAGGACAACTTTCCCTGTCAGGATATTTGGAAATGGGCGACAGGGCGGCGGATCAGGAATAAACGACTATTATTTCGGAGCACAGCCTGAATTTAATAATTTTTTATCAGGCTACGACAGCCTGAACTCAGCTTCGGAATATGTTCCAAGGTCGCTGCAAAATAATGCATTCCGTATGCATGAAACCAGGAGTGATTTTTTCAATAAACGTCAAAGGGTACTATATACTATACTGGAGTATTATTACCCTTACATAGAAAATCCGGACAAAATTGGAGAGTATATCAACGACCCAGATGCCAAGAAAAAACCACATTATATAGTGCGTATGAGGACTTTAAAGACCGGTGAAGAGGTAGACGAAATATTAAAAAAGATGAGTCCTGAAAAACAAGCCCAAGATCCTTGGCATATCGGCAAAGAATTCTATAACTCGGAGCCTATATGGTATGGTGATTTTGTAGGAGCATCGCCCGCAATATCAGGAGACAAATATATTTTTGAAGTAAAAAATTTCAGTGAAAAACATAACAACACAAAAATAGAATTCACGAGGCCTGTTTCTGGTGAGATCGATCTGCGACGTAATCGGAATGTATTCAGATTAGACGATGCTAAAAGTGGAAAAGAAGCTTCGTCCGTTGTGAGGGGATATGACCTTAATATAAGGGAGCATTTATACAAAAAATGGCCGCGCACAGGCACATGGGATACTAATAATTACAATAAAGAAACATTGGATAAAATTTATACTTCAGATGGCAAACGTTATATCGGAATCAGGATTTGGAATTCTAAAAATGAGGAAGCCGGTGTTACCATCTATGAGATAAACATGGCACCTGGTTTCTGTGATTCCGAACTAAAAGCGCTTCTGCCAAAAGGAGCGCGCATCTATGAGACCAAAGAGGCGTATAGCAACGGCTATTGGGATAAGCTCAGCGAGGAAGACAAAAATGATAAATTTAGCTGGAAAAATGGCACAGATGAGAATCTGAATGGTAAGGTATTAGAAAAATCTTCTTTTAGACTAACAGGAACATTAGCATCTGACGGCGAAGGGAATGACAAAGACACAAAAGAAGAAGACAGAAACATCGGCATCATGGACATTCGCCACACTTGGCCGCTGGACAAGTGTAAGTGTCCGCTCTGTAAACTGTTCAAATAGATACCGCCTGCTAGACGAAAACAAAAACAGAGTCCCTCACTCCAACCGGAGAGGGGGCTCTATTTTTTGCTCCTAAGACGCCGCGCAGGACAATGACCGTCGTCCAAATATTAAGGGATGAGAGTTGCCATCGGAGACAAAGGCCATTATCTTATCGGACGGCCCAGCCGCCTCCTGTGTTATTTATGTACGCTGCACTCAACATTGCCGTCGGCGTCACTGTCGCTGTAAACGCCGCCGGAGGGGCATGTCGCGTCGTTATTCGATATCTGGTCGTGATACTTGGCGTTTATAAATTCCTGCAATGTCTCGTTCGACGAATGGGCGAACTTATATATAGACCAGCCCGTCTTTATCGCTTCGCGGTTCCCCAGGCAGGCCGCCTCCTTCGCCTTTTTATCCGAACCGCCCACACTCAGCAATAATCCGCCCGCAAGCACCCCGATTATAATTATCACTATCAGCAGTTCGACAAGCGTGAATCCGGCGCTCTTTTTAATTTTCATCGTCAGTACCCTCTTTATTCAGTAGTCATCTATATCCGCCACGATTATAGAATATTTGGCGCTAGGGGGCAAACCAACCATAGGATAATCGAATAAAACGCTTCAGTAAATAAGACTTGGCAATTCCTTGGACCCCACATATGAATGCCGCGAAGGATTAATTTATCTTTCGTTGCTTTACTCGGTATTTAGCGGCTTAATAGTTTTGTGCCGGAGAGGAGTCGCGTCAGTTTCTATAATCGCGCTGATCAACGCATTTATCGTAGTCGTTTTTTGAAAGGCGGATCCAGTCCGTACCGTCAATGCCTCTTTTAAAATCAGGGTGGTCCGGCAGTACAGAGGCTATCTTGATCCATCCATGCGGGCTGCCCTGACAAGGTCAAGCGCGATACGGATGTCGACTCCCTTTTCACTAGGGACACCGGAATTATAATGGAGCGGCGTCGTAAAGACATCGACGCGCGTGTCCTGCGCCTTATGGGAGGCAAGCTTTTTTGTCCAGAAGTTGTGCCAGAACGGCGATTTTTTTGAATCATGAATTCCCGTGTAAAGATGGATTTCTGTCAGCTTCCAGCCACTGTGCCGCGTGATTACAAGGCGCGAAAGTTCTACAGGGTCAAAGTTCGGGAAGCTATAACCCCATGCGGATTTTGACGAAAGGAAAAGATTTTGTAGATCAAAAAATGTTACGGCTCTTTTTATAGGCGGTTCGACATATGGCATCTAAGTTCCTCCCGTCTAAAAAATAACCCTCTTGGAGATACTGCGACGGGTACACCCGACACCTCCAAGAGGGAGAACATACCTACATTATATTCACACCCAGAGATGTTGTCAATAATGTTCTGGTTTTCATAATTTTAGCATAATAAAGCTTTATTTTTATCTCTTTTTTATATGATGTTGATTTCTTTCGCGATATGCGCTATGTTTTTTGTAATTTACTGCACAGTGATGATACAATGAACCCGCAGCAGAGAGATAATATAGGAGGCATTATGATGATAGACGAGAAGAAGCGAGAGTCTTTCGGGAGCCGTATCGGGTTTGTCCTCGCGGCGGCCGGGTCTGCGGTGGGGCTCGGCAATCTGTGGAAGTTCCCCTATATTGCGGGGAAGAACGGCGGTGCGGCCTTTCTCTTTATTTATATCGTGATAATAGTCTGCATCGGCGTCACCGCGATGATGGCGGAGGTGCTCATCGGGCGCATGGGTAGGCTCAACGCGGCCGATACCTTTGAAAAGCTCGGCGGTAAAAAATGGAAACCCGTCGGACTGGCGGGGATATTATGCACCTTCATCATTCTTTCATATTATTCGGTGATCGGCGGCTGGATCGTAAAGTATTTTTTCATGTCATTCACCGACCTAATAGAATATGCCGGCGCGGGAAAGACGGGAGAGATCTTCGGAGCCTTTGTCTCAAATCCATCCCAGGTCATTTTCTATCAGGGGGTATTCATGCTCGTCACGGCGCTTGTCGTATTATTCGGGATAAAGGGCGGTATCGAACGAAGCTGTAAGATCATGATGCCGATGCTTTTTTTGGCGATGATTGTTCTCATCATCCGCGCGGTGACGCTGCCGGGGGCGATGTCAGGAATAGAGTTCTATCTGAAACCCGATTTTTCCAAGGTAACCTCCGAAACTTGGCTCGCGGCTCTGGGACAGGGCTTTTTCTCGCTCTCGCTCGGAGCGGGCGCGATCATGATCTACGGCAGTTATCTGCCTAAGACGGAGAATATCGTCTCTTCGGTGAAACAGATCTGTTTCATTGACACGGCGGTCGCCTTTCTCGCGGGATTGATGATCTTCCCCGCCGTCTTCGCCTTCGGCGCGGAGCCGGCGGCCGGCCCGGGACTAACCTTCATCACCGTGCCCACTCTCTTCGCTAAGATGAGCGGCGGCGTAGTTTTCGCGGTAATATTTTTCCTGCTCTTCTTCGTCGCGGCGCTGACATCTTCGATATCGCTGCTTGAGTGCTCGACGGGATATTTCGTCGATCACGGCATGGACAGGAAGCTGGCGACGCTGATAACGGCGGCGCTGATATTTCTCACCGGCATTCCCTCCGCCTACTCGCTCTCCGGCGGACTCAAGATCGGCAGCCGCGACTTCATCGACGCCGCCGGTTATCTGACGGACAGCATCATGATGCCCCTCTGCTCGATGTTCTGCTGTATCTTCGTCGGCTGGGTCCTTAACAGGGAGCTCGTGAAACGCGAAGCGACAAGCGATGGCAAGATCGGCTTCGGCTCTTTCAATATCTGGATGATGATGGTTAAGTTCGCCGCCCCCGCCGCGATTTTAGTGATCTTCTTTACGGGGCTTAAGTGGTAGGGTAAAGCACGGATAGTATTCGGTAATGATAAAGCGCGGCGTTTCTATTGAAGCGCCGCACTTTATTTTTTATAAGGTATTCGGAAGTAATCCAGCACCTCTTTGAAGCTGTCCTGCGCGGTCAGACAGGTGTCTGTCAGATATCCCCGTTCATTGTCCCATTCGCGTATCCCACGATAATAGAATATTTTAAGCTCTTCGTTTATGATAAACGGCACGATATTATTTCTGAGACATTCTTTGAAAAGAATGAGCCGCCCGACGCGCCCGTTGCCGTCCTGAAACGGATGGACGGCCTCAAAGCGCACATGAAAGTCAATGAGCTCCGCCAACGTTTTTTTCTCGGTGCTGTTGTAAGAGGCCAGCAGTTCGCGCATCCGCCCTGGAACCTCTTCGGGAGCGGCGGTCCCGCGTCCGCCGACCTCGTTCGGCATCCGCTTGTACTTTCCGACGGCGAACCAGCCCTTACGGCTGCCGCTGGTTCCGCTTTTCAGCGCGGCATGAAGTTCGAGGATGAAAGACTCGCTCAGCGGGCGCGCCGCATTGTCGATTATCATATCGATGCAGCGAAAATGGTTGGCCGTCTCCACCACGTCATCCAAGTTCACGGCCTGATCCGAAACGCCAATAGTATTGGTTTCAAAAATATATCGCGTCTGGTCATGAGTGAGCCGGCTGCCCTCGATGTGGTTGGAGTTATAGGTCAGGTCGACCTGCACCTTATGATAAATACCACCGGAAAGCCCGCTCTCTTTTTCACGCCGCAAATATTCCAGCAGCGTGGCCGGTGCCTTCCGCGCCTTGGGAATTCTGGAGGGCTTCTCCGCCGTCTCGGGAATGTTCCATGTCTTTCCGGTCAAAAAAGCCTCGGGGACACGTCCCTGCGCACAGTAGCCGCGCACGGCACGTTCGGAGATTTTCCATTTTTTGGCTGTATCGGCAGAAGAGAGGAATTTCATAACCGCCACCCCATTTCCTTCTCCTGTATTATATGCCGTTATCGGAAATTTATCATCTAAATTAGTACCAAAAGCTCATATATTTATTGCCGGTAACGGTACGGCGTCGTAACCACAAAAAAGCACGGCGTTCCTGTAAAAGCTGTCATGCCGTGTGCGACGCGGTATCTCGCCTCTTAAGGTTATGCGCAATTAGTAAAAAAAACAGAACCACCGGCAGAGAGGACTTGGTTCACACTGTCTGGGAAAAAACAGCATAGACGGCGCTATTTATAGGAGCACCGCCTATGCTATATTTGCATTAACATCTGCTAATATGACGAAATACAGGCAAAGACAAGGATCTTGTTCTTACGGGACCGGCTGCCAGCCATCAGCCTCATTTATATTGCCGTTTTGATCAAGAAATTTTATTCTGCTTAAAGCATCCGCAGCTGAACCGTCCTGAAAAATGGCCGACACTCCTACAGACACGACTTTACCATTCGCATCAACCTTTTGATACCACTGGCCATTGTAGTAAATAGCTTTGGCGCTCCAACCGGTGACAGCATTTTTATCGCCGTTGGCAAAATATATAACCTCGCCGTTGCCGTTTAAGAAATGCGGATGAACATAGAGGGAATCATCCTTTTCCCATTTAGGCCAGCCCCCCATTTTTTCCAATAAAGCATCGCTTATGTTGGTATTTACGGAGCCGCCGATGTTTACGCCATCACCCAGTAATTTGTTGATTGCATCCTGTTTTGCGGAACCATTGAGCTTTAATATTTTATTTATAGCGTCGGCAAAGAGACGGAGCCTCGCCCAACCATAAAGGTCTTCCCCTTCATGCCCCTGTATGGTACACATTATCCCCAGTTTCCCGTCGCCTTCATCGCTTTCCGTAATGATATAGACGCCGCCAGCCTGGCATATTCCATCATACGTAGCCATCACGTCGTCGGAGGTCAGTGCATTTCCTTTGGTAAACTGCCTCATCGCCCTTTCCAAAGCGACTCCAAAGGAGCCCCCCTGTTCCGCGCGCTCCACATAGTATGCGCTCTTTATCGTACGCCGATCGCCTAAGCAGGCCGTTCTTTCCGCCGTCTCGGTCGAAGAGCCGAAGCTCAGCGCCATGAGGCCAGCGAGTATCCCGATTATGATTACGGTAATCAATACCTCCACGAGGGTAAAGGCGCTGTTTTTTTCATATTTTTTATTTTCCGTCACGATAATCACCCACTTTTAGTGTGAGTATTATATCAGAAACTTAAAAATTTTCACCCGTGTGAAAATATTATCTTATGACAAGACTTTTTATATATTATGGCATCCACAGGGATTTGACAAACTTCCCATATCGCGGCCTTGGAGCTGCCTGCTTTGCCGGAGGTCAGTTCGCTGCCGTTGAGGTTGTGGTTTCTCGCTTCGTGAGGAATCTTCACCGCCGCAAAGCCGTCAAGCTCCGAGAACAGCTGGCGGTGATGTCGGGGCTGTCGGGGCTGTCTCTTATTTATTTCCCTCGCCGCGCCCTTTAGACGCTGGGGAGCCGCTGTCTTTGAAAAACTTTTCTAGGACTCTGTAAAGGACCAATATCTCTATCGGCTTTACCACATGGGCGTTCATTCCCGCCGCGTGTGCCTTTGAGGCGTCTTCGTCGAAGGCGTTGGCCGTCAGCGCGATGATCGGGACGGAGGCGGCGTCGGGACGCTTCATCTCCCTGATCGCGCGCGCCGCCTCGTATCCCGTCATGATGGGCATCTGGATATCCATGAGTATGGCGTCTATCTCTTTAGGGGCCGAGGCCGCGAAGAGGTCGGCGCATATCCTGCCGTTTTCTGCCATCAGGCACTCTATTCCCAATTTCTCCAGCATTCGCCGCACGATGCTCGCGTTGATGGGGTGGTCTTCGGCAACGATGACCTTCCGCCCCTTATAGGCGTCCTCGGCGGGAAGTCCGTCCCGCGAGGTTCCGGCGGCTGGCAGCGCGCGCTCCAGCCTCAGGTCAAACCAGAAACGGCTGCCCCTGTCAGGCTCGCTCTCAACATGTATCCAGCTGCCAAGCATCGCGGCGATCTTTGAGGCGATCGCCAGCCCCAGTCCCGTGCCCTTGATGGCGCCGCCGCTGCGCCCCTCCTGCTCGAATTCGGTGAATATCGCGTCGAGGTTCTCTTTCTTTATCCCGATACCGGTATCCTCCACGGACAGCCTCACAGAGAGCTCTTTTTCGTCCCTGGAGAGCAGTTCAAGGCGAAGCGCAACCTCTCCGCCGGGGCGGTTGTACTTTATGGCGTTTGAGATAAGGTTTATCAGTATCTGTCTGATACGCAGCTCATCGGCGCTTACAAACAGATTCCCCTCCGGCGATTCCAGCCGGAAGGCAAGCCCCTGCCGCGAAGCAACGGCGGCGTAGATCACCCCGACGGCGCGCACCGTCTCCGCAAGGTCAAAGGAATCTTTGCGCAGCTCCATTTTGCCCTCGTTTATCTTGCTCATGTCGAGAACGTCGTTTATCAGAGAAAGCAGATGTTCCGAGGCTTTTTTGATCTTTTCGCTCGCAGTCTTTATCTCTTCGGTGGGCGATGATTCGGCGATCTCGTCGTTGATGCCGATTATCGTAGTGAGCGGCGTGCGGATCTCGTGGCTCATGGAGGCGAGGAATCTGCTCTTCGCTTCGTTCGCCCGCTCAAGCTCAAGATTCTTTTCTTTCTTTATCCTATACATGCACCAGAGCAGGATCAGCGCCGCCAGGGTGGCCGCAAAAAGGCCGGCCAGCGCGGCCGCCTTCTCCGGATCGGTGTAGATTATGTCGCTCCATCTGGGCTGATAGTATTTTTCCGTGTTCCGGCGTACGATATCGCGGATATCGCTCGCGGGAAGGCTTTCAAGCGTCTTGGATATTATGGAGAATAGCAGCGGGTCCGCTCCCGCCGACACTCCGAGAGATAGGCTCTGCGTCTCTCCCGATACTCCCTCGTAGTAGAGATTGCGGTATTTGGCAAAGGATGAATAGTAACCTGCCTCGTAGGCGTTGATGAAGGTACAGCCGACATCTCCCCTCTTGACCGCCTTGATGCAGTCAAGGGTGGAGGGATAGGAGACGTACTTCATGCCGGGGGCGAATTTGCGCACGTTGGAAGCGATATAGTTGCGGTTGAGCACAGCCACGCTGTCGACCGGCGCGGCGCGGCTCTTTTTCACACAGACGATAGCGGCCTGGGTAAAGAGCGGCGTGACATGCGCCCCGTTTTTCGTAGCCCATATATAGTCATAGGTCATGGAGCTGACGATGTTTTTCTCGCTTTTCATCTTGCTCGTAAGAGCAGGCGCGGGCGCGTTGATCCCCTCGGGCGTGAACTTAAGCCCTGATTTTTCGGATATCAGAGCGATGATATCGGGCACGATGCCAAAGAACTTTTTCTCCTTGGCGTCGTAGTATTCCATTGGATACCATGTCTCGTCATAGAGTATAACGACGCGCGGGGCGCTTTTGATATATTCCCGCTCCGCGCGCGTAAATACGACGGATGCCTCGCGCTCCGAGCCGTAATATTTGTTGTAAAGGTCGGAGTTAAAGCTGGGGTAAAAAAAGTTAAGCTCGTTGAGCGCCTGGTTAAGTTTTTCTAAAAGGGCGGCGTTCTCTTTATTTACCGCGAAGTAGAAGCTTTCGGGGGCAAAGCGCGCAACGATCTTGAGGCCCCTGCCAAGGCGGAAGTTATCCGAAAAAAGAATGTCGGCCCTTCCATCCGCCAGCGCGCCGACGGCCTCCTTATAACTGGGATAAAAAGTGTCGCGGGTGGCAAAACCTTTGGCCCGGCAGTAATCAAGATATTTTTTATTATCGGGGCTGCCCATGACGAGCGCGGCGCGCGCGCCGTTAAAAGAGGAGAAATCTTCGTAGGCGAAGCGCCCGTCGTCGCTCCTTACCACAATACACTGAGTGCTGCGTCCGGTAGAGAGTGGGGAAAAGTCCAACCTGTTTCCGCGGTATTGGTCTTTGCGCAGATAGCCTACGACGTCTACCTCACCGCGCTCAAGCCGCTCTATGGTCTCCGCCAGCGTGCCTTCGATAAATTCATACTTCCAGCCTGTAAACTGCGCCAGCGCCAAAAGGTATTCGTAAATATAACCGTTGCTGCCCTCCGGCATTTCGGGACCGCCGTCCATAAAGCCTCCCACGCGCACCGTGGCACCTCTGCCATACGGTTCCGGCGGTATGGCGCAGCTTTTCCCCGCCGCCAAAGAGAGAATAATTACCGACAGAAGGATACACAGGACAAAAGGCTTCCATGAATATGGCGTGCCTTTTTTATTTTTTGACGGCAGATCAAGCACTTCAAACATTAACGCCAGCTCCCTGCTTAGGGGCATATCCAAGAATCAAAGCTTTCTTTGACCCGCGATGATATTCCATCTTCATATATTGATTATAGCATTTTTCAATAATATAAAACGGCCAAGCACCTCCATTTATAGGGCAAACGTATGAAAAACATCCGCCAGCGCACCCGCGCTGCCATGCGGCGGCATCGCGGGCCGTTCAATGTTCGTCAAAAGACGTGACGCGTTTGCCCCGCTACATTTACATTGCCAAAGCAAATATTCAGTTTAGCTTAGTTCCGTTAAAACTCTTAGCGGACCGACAGAATCAGTCTCCCAATACGGAGGCGACCGCTTCTTCGCAGAGTTTCACCGCGCGCGCCGCGGCATCCGCGCCGATCGTCAGCGGTGGATTGAAATAAATGACATCGCCGAGCGGACGCAGTATAAGCCCCAGATCGAGCGCCTTTTTGTATATCCGGTAACCGGTGCGCTCACGCGCTGGGAAGGGCTCCTTCGTCTTTACGTCACGCACAAGCTCCAGGGCGTTGATCAGTCCGATATGGCGTATCTCCCCTACGTTGGGATGGGACGCGAAGCTCTTTTCCAGCATGGCGTGCAGTTCAACGGCCCGCGCCGCGGCGCCCTCCAGCACGCGATCTTCCCGCAGCACGCGCTGTACGGCGAGCGCCGCGGCGCAGCCCAGCGGGTTGCCGCTGTAGGTGTGGCTGTGCATGAAGGCGCGCCCCTTACTATAATCGTCGTAGAAGGCGTCGTATATCACGTCGGTGGCGACGGTGACCGCCATTGGCAGATAGCCGCCGGTAAGTCCCTTGGAGATGCACATAATGTCGGGGCTCACGCCAGCGTGGTCAAAGGCGAACATCTTCCCCGTGCGGCCAAAGCCGGTGGCGATCTCGTCGGCGATGAGAAGCACTTTATAGCGGTCACAGAGCGCGCGGAGTTTTTTCAGATAGAGCGGCGGGTATATCCTCATCCCCGCGCTGCCCTGAAGCAGAGGCTCCACGATGATCGCGCAGCATTCCTGCGCATATTGGGCAAATTTTACCTCAGCGTCGGCAAAGCATTCACAGCGGCAGCTATCACGTTTTTGCCTGTATTTGCAGCGGTAGCAGTCGGGGGCCTCTACCCGCACCGTCTCCATTAGCATCGGCTTATATATTTTCGCGTAGAGGTCCATCGCGCCGACGGAAAGGGCGCCGATCGTCTCGCCGTGGTAGCCCTCGGAGAGGCAGAGAAAGCGCCTCTTCTCTGGATGTCCGCTCTGGTGCTGGTACTGGAAGCTCATTTTTAGCGCGCACTCCACGGAGGCGGAGCCGTTGTCCGAGAAGTTGAACTTTGAGAGCCCCGGCGGCATGATCTCCGCAAGCTCCTCGCAGAGCCGCACCACCGGTTCGTGTGTAAAGTTCGCGAAGATGACGTGCTCGAGACGGTCAATCTGTTCCTTCACCGCCGCGTTTACCACGGGATGGCAGTGGCCGAGAAGGTTGCACCACCACGAGCTGACGATATTGATGTATTCCTTGCCGTCATACCCGTAGAGATATACGCCGCGCCCCTCACTGATCGGGATCGGCGGCAGCTCCTCGTAATCCTTCATCTGTGAACATGGGTGCCAAATATGTTTCAGGTCGCGCGCCGCGAGAGCGTTCATCTTATATCTCCTCCATAAAGTTTCAGCAGTTCCGCCGCCTCGATTCCGATATCATCCGCGCCGCGCGCGACAGTCGCGGCGACGGGAAGGCCGGTAAGTTCCTCTATCATCATTTTGTTATCCTCCTCAATAATGCCGCCGGAGACCCAATCGTTCATTATCACGGCGCGCGGCTCCATGCCGTGCGTCCGCATGTAGCCTACGGTGAGCACGACGGCGTTTATCGCCCCCAGCCCCGAGCCGGAGACGACGACGGCTGGAAGCCCGAGCCCGCGGATGATATCCTCAAGCATCAGCCGCGGCCCCTCGCCAAAGGATATCGGACAGACGATGCCGCCGCTGCCCTCAACGGTCAGCGGGTCGTATCTCTCCGACAGGCGGCGGAAATCTTCCCTGACGGTCTCCATACGCAGGGGACCGCCCTCTATCTTTGCGGCGAGGTGCGGCGAATAGGCGTGTTCGTAGACACGGGAGACTGATTCCGCCGGATCGCCCGCGATACCGGCGGCACGGCGGACAAATTCCGCGTCGCCTGGGATCAATGCCCCCTCCCTGCGCTCCGCGCCGCTGAGGGCCGCCTTGTAATATCCGGCGTTCAGCCCCGCCTCCCGCAGCTTTTTCACGATCAAAGCCGTGATATAGGTCTTTCCGACATCTGTGCCGGTACCGGTGACAAACAGCCCCTTAGCCATCTTTTCTCACCTCGAAGCCCAGCGAGGCGATCATCTCGCGGTCTCTTTGCGGCGATATTCCCGCCGTCGTCAGCATATCCCCCGTGATCGCGGCGTTCGCCCCGTACTTGAAGCATGAATAGCCCCTGTCGGCGAGCAGTCCCCTGCCGCCGGCGAGACGTATCGAGGCCTCCGGCAGGATAAAACGGAATATCGCTACGGTACGCAGTATCTCCTGGTCCGTCAGCGGCCTGTTTTTCGCAAAGGGCGTACCAGCGATTGGATTGAGGACGTTCAGCGGCACAGACCTTATCCCCAGGCCGCGCAGCTCGAAGGCCATATCTATGCGGTCCTCCATCGTCTCGCCGAGGCCGATGATGCCGCCGCTGCATACGGAGAGTCCCACGGAGCGCGCCGCCGCGATCGCCGCCGTTTTTTCCCGCCAGCTGTGGGTCGTACAGACGTTGGGAAAAAACTTTTCCGAGCTCTCAAGGTTGTTGTGTATGCGCTCCACTCCGGCCTTCTTGAGCGCCGTGAACTGCGGAACGCCAAGCAGTCCGAGCGAAGCGCAGACAGAGAGCCCCGTCTCGCCTCTGATCCTCACGACACAGCGGCAGACCGACTCAAGTTCCTCTTCCGAGAGTCTGCCGCCGGAGGTAACGATCGAAAAGCGCAGCGCGCCGCCAGCCTGCGCCGCGTGGGCCGCCGCAATTACCGCCTCCTCCGGCAGCAGCGGGTATTCGCTGATATCCGCCGTACAGCGGCCCGACTGCGCGCAAAACCTGCAGTCCTCAGAGCAGCGCCCGCTCTTCGCGTTCACAATCGCGCAGAGGTCAAAGCCGCTCCCGCAGCGTTTTTCGCGTATCTCCGCGGCGGCGGCGCACAAGGCCGCAAGCGGAACGCTGCGAAGAACAACAGCGGCCTCGGCAGATATTTCGCCGCCCTGTAAAATATGATCTTTTAGAACTTCAAGAACGGGCATAGCTAAGCGGGCTCCTTTCCGCGAGACGTACCGCGAGCAGCGCTCCGACAAAGCAAAGCAGGATGTCGCCGGGGACGGCGAGCAGGAAACAGTAGATAAAAAGCGCCTCAAAGCTCAGCGGCTGCGCCAGGACAAAGTTAGAGATGAGATAACAGTAGACCATGCCGCAGACGTAGACGACGGCAAGGCCGCACGCCGAGGCCGCGGCGGCTCTTTTTAAGCTGAGCGGCCGGACATGCGAGGCGATCCTCCCCGTGGACCAGGCGCCAAACATAAAACCGATCAGATAGCCAAAGGAGGGCTTCAGCAGATAGGCGGGACCGCCGCCCTCGGTAAATACAGGCACGCCCGCAAGGCCAAGGATGAGGTAGACGGCCACGGATAACGCGCCGAGCCTGCCGCCCAGCAAAAGCCCCGCAAGGGTGGTGAAGAGAAATTGAAGCGTGAACGGAACGACCGGCAGAGGCACCTTTATCTGCGCTCCCACCGCGATCAGCGCGGTAAAGAGTGCGCATAACGTCATCTGCCGGGTATTAAGGCTGCCCTTTAACATAACAAATCCTCCTGAAAGAAATTTTTCTTCCAGGAGAATTTACCATGCCGCTTAAAGTTATGTCAACCTATAATTTAATATTAGTTGACATGTTCTTTTATTGTCTTTTCCAGCCGCTCACGCGCGGCGAGCAGTTTTTCATATTCATCCATTACGCCCTCTGTGTTCTTCGCGCGAAGCGGCTCCACAATACGTACCACGATATCGTAGATTGGGGTCAGGCCAAGGTTGGCAAGCACTCCTTTCAGCGTATGGGCGCAGTCGAAGGCCATCTCATTGTCGCCGGTACGCAGCGCGTCTCCGAGAGAAAAGAAGGTCTCGTCATGGGCGATACTCTGCAGACAGGCCAGATAAAGTTCATCGTCGCCGATCACCCTTTCCAAAGCACCGTCAACATCGCAGCCCCAACTTTTAAGCTCACCATATAATTTGTTCATCATCCGGCTCTTCCTTTCTCAAAAACCTCCCGTCCTTCCAGACGGACAGTCTATCTTTCGGTATGGCATCGTTAACCGCCCCGTTTATTTATCTTCTTTCCCCAGTTCTCCGCTCAGCCGCATGAAGACCATGTCCAATTCACGCTGAATGGTGATATCGGTCAGCACGCCGACAAAAATATGGCGCGCGCCGATCTTGCTGATATACTTCAGCCTGATCCGCAGCCACTTCGACTTGCCGTCGCTCGTCCGGCGCAGATATTCACACTCCTCTTCCTTATGCGTCTCCGCCACTCTCCGGAAGGTATCAATTATACTATCATGATACTTGGGGTCGATAAGGTCAAGCGGCGTTCCGCCCGTTATAGAGCTGTCGTCATAGCCGAGAAGTTCAAAGAAGGGCGTGTTGACACGCACCGCCTCTATTTTATCATTTTCAAATTCATATATCGCCACCGGCTGCAGCATGTCGGCGAAGAGCTCCTCCATCCGGTGGTCGGATATCCACATCTGATTGCCGTTGAATTCAAAGCTGGCGGCGGCCGGCTGCGAAAGCTGCCCATTGTTCTTTATCAGGTCGGCATACTCGTCGACGGGCATCGGCTTCGCAAAGTAGAATCCCTGCACATATTCGCAGCCGATGCCGCGCAGGAAGTCCACCTGCTCTTTCGTCTCAACGCCCTCGGCGATAACGGGAATGTGGAGCCATTTAGCCATACGGACGACGGAGGCGATGATGTTTTCTCCCCGTCCGGGGATCTTTGTCTTTGAGAGGAAGCGCATATCTATCTTGAGGACGTCGACGCTGATATCCTTCAATATATTGAGAGAGGAATAGCCGGAGCCAAAATCGTCCATCATGATCGTGAATCCCCTCGCCTGGAGTTTCGCCATCGTCTCGCTCATCGCCACCGGGTTATCGGTATAGGCGCTCTCCGTCAGCTCGAGGTTGAGAAGCTCTGGGGGCAGGTCATATTTTTCTGTGAGCTCGATGATCATTTCGGCAAGCCTCGGATTGTAGAGATCGACGCGTGAGATGTTCACCGAGATGGGATAAAGTTCCCGTCCCTCGTCGGCCCATTTGCGGAATAGTTTGCAGGCCTCTTCCCAGACATAATAGTCGAGCTTCGGTATAAAGCCGTTGCGCTCAAAGACCGGGACAAAGTCTCCCGGCGAAATGAGCCCTTTCTGCGGATGGAACCAGCGGACCAGCGCCTCCGCGCCGACGGGCCGGTTGGAGGCGATATGGTATTTCGGCTGCAGATATATCTGGAACTGCCCCGTGGCCAGGGCGGAGGACATTTCATTCGTAAGCTCCTGCTCGCGTACGATCTGCGCGCTCATGCTGCCGTCGTATACGGCGTAAAAATTGACATAGTTGCCCTTGCACCGCTTCGCGGCGAGGGTCGCGCGGTCATACATTATTTCGATCGGCATTCCGCGGTCCGTTATATAGTAGATGCCGCAGGAGGGTACGATATCGTAATTAAGGTTGTACGAGGCCACGAGATCGCGTATCTTTGACATCGACGTCTCAATATCCTCAATGTAGGAGGAGGGGAAGCAGAGACAAAAGACATCGGCCTCTATCCGGCCATAGGTCGATGGTTGTTTATCCGAGACATACCCGCTCAGCATTTTTGCGATATATTTAAGAAGCCGGTTCCCCTCCTGAGTGCCGAAGAATGAATTAATCAGCTGGAAGCGGTCCACGTCAAAGCGGATCAGGACAAAGTCCGCACCCGGATTGGAGAGGAGCATCTCGCGCGTCGATTTATAAAACTTATTTTTGTTGTATATGCCGGTAAGTTCGTCAAACTCCGCAAGGTAGCGGAGCTGTTGGAGCGTATAAAGCTGGCTCCGTTCAATGGCGTTTTTGATGCGGAATTTTATAATCTCGCCGTTGTACGGTTTGGAGACAAAATCCCACGCTCCGAGACGCAGCGCCTTTATTTCGCTCTCATTGTCGTTTTTTTCCGTTGCGATGATGATGGGGATATTCCTGAACCGCTCGTCGTCCGCGACACGTTCAAGCACCATATAGCCGTCCATCACCGGCATGACTATGTCGAGGATGATCGCCGCGATCTCGCTGTATTGGCGGCGCAGGATCTCAATAGCCATTTCTCCGTTTTCCGCCTCAATGACCGAGTATTCCCCG
>Ga0192261_1022_pt1 | contig 39934 bp, 32 predicted proteins | sample Koala_Koa23_G3_FD_131283 | JGI IMG/M metagenome (GOLD analysis project Ga0192261, IMG submission 131283) | Enriched cells from koala feces incubated with labeled cellulose particles, San Francisco Zoo, California, United States - Koala_Koa2-3_G3 ... | reverse complement strand
TCATCCTGTCGCGCAGCTCCTCGTTTTCAAGGACGATGCGGTATTCGCTCGAGAAACCCTCGATCTGTTTGAGTATCTCCTCGACCTGCGCCGGGTAGATATTGGTCCCCTTGATCTTTATCATGTCGTCGCTGCGTCCGACGATGCGGTCGAGGCGTGGGAAGGGCGAGCCGCAAGGGCATTCGCCGGGGATGATGCGGGAGATGTCGCGTGTGCGGTAGCGGATGAGCGGGGCCGCCTCTTTGCGGAAGGTGGTGATGACGATCTCTCCCTGCTCGCCGTCCGGCAGCACTCTGCCGGTTTCGGGGTCGATTATTTCGCAGTAGATGTAGTCGTTGAAATAGTGCATGCCCGTGTGTTCGTGGCAGTCGATGGCGATGCCGGGGCCGTATATCTCGGTGAGTCCGTAGATGTCGAAGAATTCTATCCCCAGCGTCTCGTAGATCCTCTCGCGGATCTTGTCGCCCCAGCGCTCGGAGCCGAAGATGCCGCGCTTGAGGTGGATGTCGCCGCGCATGCCGCGCTTGTCGACCTCCTCCGCGATGACGAGAGCGTATGAGGTCCCGATGAGGACGCCGGCCTCAAGGCCGCGCAGCAGCCGCAGCTGGCGGTCGGTGTCGCCCGCGCCGGTGGGGATGACCATCGCCCCCAGGCGCTCCGCGCCGGCCTGAAAGCCGAGCCCCGCCGTCCAGAGGCCGAATCCGGGGGTTATCTGGATGCGGTCGGCGGTCGTCACGCCTGCGAACTGGTAGCAGCGCTCCATCATCACCGCCCAGTCCTCGATGTCCTGCGCGCTGTAGGGCATGATGACGGGCATGCCCGTCGTGCCCGACGAAGAGTGCACGCGGACGATCTCCTCGTTCGGCACGCACTGCATGCCCATCGGGTAGGCGTCGCGCAGGTCCTGCTTTGTGGTGAAGGGCAGCGTCTCAAACTGCTCGCGCGTCATCATCGTCTCCACGGGCAGTCCCGCGAACTTTTCTCTGTACATCGGGCTAGCCTTCGCCGCGCGGCGGACCTGTGCGAAACACTGGCTCATTATCGTAAGTTCATTCATAACTTTTCTTCTCTCCTGACTCTCTTTTCTGTTCTAAAAAACTCTCCTGGCTGATTTACCCTCAACTGAAATAAAATATTACCTATAATTAATTCCGGAAGCTCACCATCGGACGCCGGAGGCTTTCAGCCCCAGCTCGAAGGCTCTCTCGTTCATCGCGAGCAGCTTCGGTTTGACGCAGGCCTTGACCGCCGCGCGTATCTCCTCTTCGGAGAAGGGAAGCATCGAGGCTCCCACGGTCGCGCCGAGGATCACGATATTCAGCGTGCGGATGTCGCCCGCCGCGAGCGCGAGCGGCGCTCCTTCGATAAAGACGGCCTCGGGGTATCTGTTTTTGAACAGGGCGAGGTACTCGTCTCCGAGGTAGACGCCCCTGCCGAGCGCGACGTTCGTCGGGATGATGCGGTCGGTGTTGACGACGCACTTCGCCCCGGCCTTCAGCTTTGGTATCATGCGCACCGCCTCGGCGAGCTCGAAGCCAAGCATGATGTCTCCGTGCGCGCCGGGAATGATAGGCGCGGCTTCGCGCGCGTCGATGCGCAGATGGCTGGAGACCGAACCTCCGCGCTGCGCCATGCCGATCGTCTCCGAGGTGCGGACGAAAAGTCCCTTTGCTCCGGCGGCAGTCGCGAGTATTTTTGAGGCCAGCAGCGTTCCCTGCCCGCCGACGCCGGCGATCACAATGCTCTTAACCATTTATCTCACCTCTTTTTATCGCGTGGATGGGACAGACATTGGCGCAGAGGGCGCAGTCCGTACAGAGCGAGCTGTTGATGACGGCGCGCCCCGTATCGTCCGGGGTGATCGCGGGGCATCCAATTTCGCGGATACATCTGCCGCATTTGATACATTTATCATCGACAAAATGTGCCGTCGAGGGCTTTTTTATCTGCGCGATACAGGGGGCTTTCGTTATCACCGCCGAAGGTCCGGGGTAATTGACCGCCTCTTTCATCGCCGCGACGGCCTCTTCATAATCGAAGGGGTTGACACTCGCTATGTGACGCACGCCGCAGCCGCGGAGGATCGTCTCGATATCGAGGGCGGGAGCGTCGTCGCCGAGCGCGCGCTTGCCGGTGCCGGGGTGCGGCTGGTGTCCCGTCATCGCGGTGGTGCGGTTGTCAAGGATGATCACCGTGATGTCCGTTCCCTGATAGACGGCGTTGATTATTCCCGGAATGCCGGTGTGGAAAAAGGTGGAGTCGCCGATGAAGGCGAGACACTTGGTGCCGGGCTCCGCGAGCGCGAGCCCCTGCGCGATGGTGATGCCAGCTCCCATGCAAAGGCAGGTATCCACCATATTGAGCGGCGCGGCGTTGCCGAGCGTGTAGCAGCCGATATCGCCGCAGTAAATGGCCTTTTCGCAGTCCTTCGTCGCCACCTTCGCCTCATAGAAAGAGGCGCGGTGCGGGCAGCCGGCGCAGAGCACCGGCGGGCGCACGGGAAGCGGCGGCAGCGTCTCGGCCTCCGCCTCTTTGGCCTCCATACCGAGATAGGAGAGCAGGGCCTTTTTAATAAGTTCGAAAGAATATTCACCGTTCCAGGGCATGTGACCGCTGCGTTTGCCGAGGATCGGCCTCTTGCCGGCGGCGGCGATGAGAAGCTGCTCCTCGACGACGGGGTCCAGCTCTTCGATCACGAGCACCGAGTCGACCGCGTCAAGGAAGTCTAGCGTCGTTTTTTCCGGCAGCGGATAGGGCGTGCCAACTTTATAGAGGACGACGTCGAGGCCAAGCTCGCCGATGACCTCCTTCGCGTATAGATAGGAGACGCCGGAGACGGCGACACCTTTGCGGGAGGCGCCCGCGCCGCGCTCGATGCGGTTGAAGGGCATCGTGTCGAAGGCGCGCGCCAGTTCGTTCTGTTTCACCTCGAGCTCGCCGTGGCGGCGGTAGGAGAGCGCGGGGAAGATGCACCATTCGGGGCGCTTATTGAAGCCTTCCGCCTCTCTTACCGTTATATCCTCACGCACGTCGACGTCGGCGCTCGCGTGGCAGACGCGCGTCGTCGGGCGCAGGAAGACGGGCAGCGCGAAGGCTTCGGAGAGCTCATAGGCCGCCTGCACCATCTCGTAGGCCTCTTCAGGCGACGAGGGGTCGAATACCGGCAGGTTGGCGTGCTTCGCGAAATTGAGGGTGTCCTGCTCCGTCTGCGAAGACCAGGGGCCGGGGTCGTCGGCGACGGCGATCACCATGCCGCCCTTGATCCCGATATAGGCGAGGCTCATCAGCGGGTCGGAGGCGACGTTCAGCCCCACCTGCTTCATCGTGCAGAGCGTGCGCGCGCCGGCGTAAGCCGCGCCCGCCGCCACCTCCAGGGCCACCTTCTCGTTCGTCGACCACTGCACCTTCACGTCAGGATGATGGACGGCGACCAGCGTCTCTATTATCTCCGTCGAAGGCGTTCCCGGATACCCCGCCGCGACCTTTATCCCCGCGGCAAGCGCTCCGAGCGCGATAGCTTCGTTTCCCATGCAGACTTTAACAGCCATTGATCTTTCCCCCACACATATATTTAAAAGGCACCGGACAATAAAAAAGACTTCGCCGCGCAAACGACAAAGCCTTGAATGTAATCACACAATCAATAAACCTGTCTTCGCTTATCTATTATCATAACTTTGCTCAGCCTAAAACCGAAGAGGGCTCTCCCTCTCCTTCCGCAGATATTTATAGCCCCTACGCCGGGATATGTCAAGGTTTTACTGCCGCCGGGCCGGTGCCGCCGCAGCGTGATATCTTACGCTCCCGCCGCCAGCGGAGACCCCGCGCGGCAGGAAGGACCGGCGTGTTGTTATCTCTCCCAGCCGTCGGAGGCGCTTTTATCCGGCGGGGATACGCCCAGGTCTCTGCGCAGCTTTTTAAGCAATATCCACGAGAAGAGCCAGGTCAGCGCCGCCGCGCCTACGAAGGAGATCGGCTGGAATAGCCAGATCCAGCTCAGAGAGACGGACTGCGCCAGGAACCAGGCCGCGGGGATACGCAGCAGCATGCTGCGGCATATCTGGATCACAAGCCCGTAGGCCGAGTAACCGGTGGCGATGAAGAGAGAGTTATAGATGACGCTGTATATGACGGCGGGGTATCCAGCGATCGTCAGCCTTATCGACTGTATCGCGACCTCCGAGACGTTGCCGGAGGGGCGGAAAAGGTTTATCAGCGGGTAGGGGTAGATTGCGATGAGAAGGCCAATGGTGACGGTAATGACGGTACTGATGATGAAGGCGGATCTGATTCCGCGCTTCATCCTCTCAACGCTGCGCCGTCCGTAATTGAAGGCCAGAAAGGGTACCAGCGCGTTGTTTATCCCCATCAGGGTGTTGAAGGCGAGGTCTTCGATGCGCATACTGATCATCCATCCGGCGACGGCGATGTTGCCGTAGGTGGCGGAGAGTATCCTGTTCACTGAGCCCATGCCCAGCGCGACGCTTCCGGTGGTCAGCGTCACCGGCAGCCCTATCGCCGTGATTCCGCCCCAGATTCGGAGCATACCCCAGCGGGGGCGCGTGAAGAAGGGTAGTTTGATCTCGCTTGAATCGCGCAGCTTTTTTATAAGGTAAAAGATTCCCACGAACCGTCCGGTAAAGGTGGCCGCCGCCGCTCCCGTCATTCCCCAGCCAAAGGCGAATATAAAGATAGGGTCCAGCACGAAGTTGATGCAGTTGGCGATGACGAAGAAGTAGAGCGGCACCATGGTGTTGCCCTGGCAGCGGAAGATCGAGTTGACGACATAGGAGAAGCTGATGAAGACGAGCATCGGCGGTATCCACATGTTATAGAGCCATGCCTGGCGCAGCGTCGTCGGGTCGGTCGCGCCGAGCATTCGGAAGAAAGCGTTGGATGGCCCCGGGAATAGGAAGGGAAGCCAGATCAGGCAGAGTACGTAGGCGAAGGCCAGCCCCGCCGTAGCCGTTTTGCGCGCCAGCTCCATGTTGCCCTCGCCTAGCCGCCGCCCTACCAGAGCGGTGACGCCGTTGCCGACTCCCTCCAATATCGCGAAGACGCCGATCTGTACGGGAAATGTGTAGGAGATGGCGACCATGTGGCTCTCTCCGAGCCAGGAGATGAAGATGGTGTCCACGAGGTTGAAGAGCGTGTTGAAGAGGACCATCGCAATCGAGGGTATCGAAAGGCGTATCAGTGAGCTGAGCACGGGGCCGCTGCCGAGATCCACAGCGCCGTGCAGTTTCAGGATGCGTCTTGCCTTTTTGATGAGTCTCATCGTCCGTGATGATTCCTTTCATTTGTTAGATAGGGATATATTCGCATACAGCGATACCGTCACGCTTTCAGTTCGCTTCGTATCAGCCCGCGCCTGCCTTTTATGTAGATGGCTCCTGAGATGGCGAAGGCCAGAATATCGGCGGCGGTGAAGGAGGCCCAGGCTCCGTTCATGCCGAAGAGTTCCGCGAGGATCAGGGCGAGCGGCGGATGCAGCAGCAGCGGACGGAGCATCGAGAGGAAGAAGGCGAGCCGGGCGCTGCCGATGCCCTGATAGTATGTGGAGATCATCGTCTGAGAACCGGCGAATGACAGCCCCGCCGCTACGCATACGATCCCCTTCACGCCGCTAGCGAGCAGCGCCTCGTCGCGGGAGAAGAGAGCCAGCAGCTCGCGCGGGAAAATGAGCAGGAAGATGGCGCAGACGAAGCAGATGGCGGTGGAGGCGACGTTTGCCAGCCCCATGCCGCGCAGCACCCGGCGGTAGTTTTTCGCGCCGTAGTTGTAGCCTACGAGCGGCAGCAGCCCGTGTCCCATGCCGAGGATCGGCATGATGATGAGCGAGAGCATGCGCTGTACGAGTCCGGAGGCGGCGACGCCGATCGCGCCGCCGGTGTCGGCGAATATCCGGTTGAGCACCGTCCAGGAGATGGCGATGCCCACCTGCCTTACGAATGCCGAGGCGCCGACGGAGATGACCTGCGTAAGCAGCGGCAGCGATATCCGGCGCAGGCAGTGCAGGCGTACGGCGACGGCGCTTTTGCCGCCGAGGTAGTAATAGAGCAGCCAGATGAGCGCGCAGACCTGAGCGATGACGGTGGCCCAGGCCGCGCCCGCGAGCCCCCATTTGAACACAAAGATGAAGAGCGGGTCGAGAGCGATGTTTACGCCGGAGGAGATCGCCATGCTCAGCATGGAGAGGCGTGTGTTGCCCTCGCCGCGCACGAGATTGTTGAAGACCATCATCATGAAGAAAACGGGGGTGCCGATGAAGATGATGTCCGCGTAGGTGAGCGATGATTCGATTATTTCGTGATTGGCCCCGAGTATCAGCAGCAGCGGGCGGGTGAATATCATCAGGAAGGCGGTCATTACGAGCGCGCAGAGCAGGCCGGAGGACATTATCGTACCGAGCGCCGCGGAGGCGTCGTCGTTTCTTCCCGCTCCCAGCGCGCGGGCGATCACGGAGGCGCCGCCCACACCAAAGGTCTGCGACACCGCCATGATGACGAGCGTCGCGGGGAAGGAGATGAATACGGAGGCGATGCCCAGCGCGCCAACGCCGCGCCCGACAAAAAAGGCATCGACGACATTATAGAGCGAGAGCATAAACATTCCTGCCATCGCCGGAATGGAGAGCTTTAACAACAGCGGCCCAACCGGGGCGGTGCCAAGGGCTTCGGTATTATTTGTTTTCACTTAAAAGTTTCTCCCATATATAAATCTATCGCCCTCATTATAGTATAATTTACCTAGTTGAGTATGCTGAATATTAGGCGGATTTGTCGTTCCCGTATTTTAATAATGTCTCATATTTATGAGAAAATTCTTTAGACCGGCGGGAGGAATATCGATGTATAAGACATTTGATGAAATGATAAATAACTGTGGCTGTCTCAGCGGAAGCAGCCTGGTCGCCGCGGCGGCGGACAGGGAGACTATCGAAGCGGTGAAGCTGGCCTTCGACAAGGGGCTGGGGCATGCCATATTCACCGGCGACGAGCGGGTCATCGCGCCGCTCGTGGAGGAGTTCGGCATCGCGGATAAATCGGAGACCGTTCATGCCGGAGACCCCGTGGAGGCGGCCAAAAAGGCGGTTGCCCTCGTCCGCGAGGGCAGCGGCGACGCGCTGATGAAGGGGCTCGTCAACACCTCGGATTTCATGCGCGCCGTGCTGGACCGTGAACAGGGGCTGCGCGCGGGACATCTTTTGAGCCATCTCGCGGTGATGGAAATCCCCGGAGAGCACCATCTCTCCTTCTGCACCGACACGGCCTTTATCGTGGCGCCGACGCTGGACCAGAAGAAGCATATTCTGAGAAACGCCTTAAGGGCGATCCACGCTCTGGGCTACGAACATGTCAACGTCGCCTGCATCGCGGCCAACGAACGTGTGGACCCGCACATCCCATCCACGGTGGAGGCCGCCGCCCTCGTCGCCGCCTGGCGCGAGGGAGAGTTTGACGAGCTGCCCTGCACCTGCACCGTCGAGGGGCCGATGGCGATCGACGTCGTGGCTTCAAAGGAGGCCGCGGAGCATAAGGGGATAAACAGCGTCATAGCGGGGAAGGTGGATCTTACTCTCGCTCCGAATCTGGAGTGCGGCAACGTCCACTGTAAAACGCTCGTGCACTACTGCAAGGCGAAGTTCGCCGGCGTGGTGCTCGGCGCGATGGTGCCGATCGTGCTTGTCTCGCGTACAGACGATCCGGAGACGAAGTTCTACGGCATCGCGCTCTCCTGCCTCGTTTCGGGGGGACGGTAGCGGCGGTATGAAGATCCTGGCGGTGAATCCCGGCTCCACTTCGACGAAGATCGCGGTCTTTGAGGAGGAGCGTCCATTATTTGAGAAAAATATAGCTCTGACGGACGCCAAGAGGTCGGCCTTCACCGCCGTGCTTGACCAGCTGGATATGAGATGCGCGCTGACATCGCGGGCGCTCTCCGAGGCCGGTTTCGAAGAAGATTCTTTCGACGCCGTGGTGGGACGCGGCGGCCTGCTCGCGCCGATGCCCTCCGGTACATATCTTGTGAACGCGGTGATGAAGGACTATCTGCGGGAGGCTCCGCGCGGCGATCATGCCTCAAACCTCGGCGCCTTCATCGCGGAGCGCTTCTCAAAGCTTTCAAACTGTCCCGCATATATCGTCGATCCCGTGTCGGTCGACGAACTCTCGGATATCGCCCGTGTTTCCGGCGCTCCCGAGATCGCGCGCGGCAGCCTCGTGCACGCGCTCAACCAGAAGGCGATGGGGCGCAGGGCCGCGGCGTCTCTGCGCAAACGGTATGAGGAATGCCGCTTTGTCATCGCCCACCTCGGCACAGGGGTGACGATGGGGGCGCATGACCGGGGGCGGATCGTCGACGTAATCGGCGCGAAGGCGGACGGCCCCTTCTCAGCGGAGCGCGCCGGCGGGCTGCCAGTGGACGCGGTGGTCGAGCTCTGCTTCAGCGGGATGTACACGCGGGATGAGCTGCGCCGAAAGCTGCTCTCCGGCTGGGGCATCGTCTCTTACCTTGGGACCCGCGATATCCGCGAGGTCTTCAAGATGGCGGAGGACGACGCGCGCGCTAGGCTGATACTTGATGCATATGTCTACCAGATCGCGAAGGGGATCGGCGAACTCGCGGCGGCGCTTGACGGAGAGATCGACGCGGTCATTCTCACCGGCGGCATGGCTCACTCGGACGCGCTGATGGAGCTGGTCGGCAGGAAGGTAAAGTTTCTTGGCGACATCATCGTACTTCCGGGGGAAAACGAACTGGAATCGCTCGCCGCCGGCGCGCTGCGCGTCCTGCGCGGCGAGGAGCGCGCGAAACTTTACCCCACGGGAGAATACGCCTGAGATTTTTTAACAAATTACCTCTGTTATTAATAATACATCACATACTAACTATTCTATTTGTAAAATAATAGAATAAAACCATTTCTTATCAATAAAAAAGCTCAATAATTAAAACTACCTAGCCTAAATGCGGTAATACTGCTGTGCTCTTTACATCTGCCGTCAACTAATATGGTCCGTGCAAAGGAAGCGAGGCGGTGTGAAAGAAAAGACAGGGAGTGAATGAGATGCGCACGCTGACCGTTATCATAATATTAGGGCTATCCGCGGCGTTATGGGCGGCCGCCCTTCGTTTTAAAGAAATGTCGGAATGGGTAAAAGAATAATTGAGATCAGAAGACAAAGGTGGATGAACAAGATGCTGTTTTCCGAAAAAATGACGAAAGAATATCTTTTAAAAAATAAGACAAGGTTCTACTGGACGGGGGCGCTGATGCTCCTCACGGGGTTTATCGCCCTCTGGATGCCTCTCGTCGCCTCATTCGCGATAGAGATGCTCGTCGGATGGATCCTGGTAATCGCGGGATGCGCCCAGGCCTACGGCGCATATAAGGCCTTTAAGGACAAGACCGGCGGTTGGTGGGAGGTATTCAGCTCCCTCTGCGCCTTCGTCGCGGGCTTCCTCTTCATCACGAAGCCGCTCGCGGGCGTTCTGACGCTTTCGATACTCCTCTCCGCCTATTTCCTCGTTGACGGCGTGACGAAGATCATACAATACTGGAACATCCGCCACATCGACGGCGCGGTCTGGACGCTGGTCTCCGGCATCCTCGCCCTCGTGCTTGCCTGGCTTATGTGGCAGAACATGGTCACCGGCATCGCGATGATCGGCGTAGTCCTCGGGGTAGACTTCATATTTGGCGGTATGAGCCTGATATTCCTCGGCAGGGGATGCTCACAGGCGGCCGAGAAGCAGGAATAAGGGGCGGCGGTTATAAGTACGTCAGCACGCCCTGTGACGATTTTTGTCATATTAATTAAGAAGTCGAAAAACCTTGCTGCGAGGCAGAACGGATAGAAGACCACACATCTAAGAGGCCGCCCCGGGAAAATCTTTCCACCGGGGCGGCCTTGATTTTACATACGGTATTGCGCTCCCCTGTATTCCGTTGGATTCAGCGCGCTTTCGAAGTGCCGTATCATCGTTATGAAGTCGAAGACCGGCAGCCCCGTGTGGCGGTGGACGGCGGCGGCGAAGGGAGGCAGGTCGCTGCATTCAAGCTGTATCGCGGCGACCTCGGGGTTTTCCGCGAGCATTTTGTCGCAGACCTCGAGTATCTCTCGTTCGATGATGTCGGTGTCCATCGTCCCCTTCTCCTCAAGGACGGAAGAGCGGAATTCATCCTTGCCCTCCATGCCGTAGAGGACGACCGGCATATCCGTGGTGATGCCGACGTTGCGCAGATGCTGTTCGGTCATGACGGAGGCGTTGGCGGAGATGATGCCCACCTTCTTACCCCTCTTGAGGGTACGCACAATGAAAGGTACCTGCAGCATACTGGACATAAAGACGGGAATGTCGACGGCGTCGGCGATCTCCTGCTGGAAGAGCGCCATAAAACCGCAGGCTCCCGTGACCGCGCGCACGCCCTCGGCCTCCAGCTTCTGCGCGCCCTCTATGAAGGGTGCGAGCAGCGCCGGGTCGCGTTGGTTCAAGAGACGGTCGATAGAGGCGCCGCGCACCTCATGGTAGCGTACCGGGAACGGAAATGTCGTGGCGTTGCCGACATTTCCTGGGACACAGGGATAGGCCGCGTCCAAAATTAAAATTCCGACCGGCTCTCCATCCCAGGAGCGTGACTTCGATTTGATTTTGTAGAACGGCAATACTATTCCCCCCAACCAAGATAAAAGCAAAACAATTTTTATAAATGTAGCATTTTTTGTACTCCAATGTCAATAAGCAAAAATAAAAGGAGAAAATTTTAATAATATGATATCTGTACTTTTAAAAAATACATATATGTTATATAATGGCTCCACAAAAAATGAAAAACGGAGATGGTTGTAATGTACAAAAAATTTCTGCTTCTGTTTCTCGCGCTGACGGTCGCCTCTGTATTCGCCACCTCGGCCTTTGCCCTCGGCAACGGCTCGCAGGTAGAGAATTTCACGCTGAAGGATCTTTCCGGCAAAAATGTCTCCTTGAATCAGTTCAAGGGCAAGGTCGTAGTGCTCAATTTCTGGGCCAGCTGGTGCCCTCCCTGCCGCAATGAGATGCCGGAGTTTAACGAGATGAGCAAGGAGTTTAAAAAATCCGGCGACGCCGTGCTGCTGGCCGTCAATATGACGGACGGCCGCCGCGAGACGAAGTCGAAGGTCGAGAATTTTATCAAGGAGACCGGCTACACGATGACGGTGCTGCTCGACAGCGATCAGGAGCTTGCGGAGTATTTCGGCATCCGCTATATCCCGAGCACCTTCGTCATCAACAGAGAGGGTAAACTTACGGGCCAGATACAGGGCGGCACGACAAAGGCCGCCGTCATGAAGCTGGTGGAAGAGGCGAAAAAATAACATGGCGGGTGAACTGCCCCTCCTCTTTCTGGAGGGATTCCTGGCATTCATATCCCCCTGCATGCTGCCGATGCTGCCCGTTTACCTGATGTACCTCGCGGCGGAGACGGAGAAGGGCAAGCGCGCGAGCGTCATAAACACGCTTGGTTTTGTCGCCGGCTTCACGCTCATCTTTATGGCGATGGGCGCGACGGCGACCTCTCTCGGCGCGATACTTAACGACCACCGGCTGCTGCTGCAGCGTGTGAGCGGCATCGTGATCATGATCTTCGGCCTGCACTTTCTCGGCGTCTTCAATATCGGTTTCCTCGATGTTGAGAAGAAGCTTGACGTGAAGGTCAAGCAGAGCGGTTTTGTCGGCGCGCTGCTCTTCGGCGGAGCCTTCTCGCTTGGCTGGACGCCCTGCCTTGGTCCCTTCCTCGGCTCGGCGCTGATGCTCGCCGGCAACGGCAAGACGGTGGGCGAGGGGATATTCTATCTCTTTGTCTTCTCGATGGGACTCGGCATCCCGTATATCCTCGCGGCGCTCTTCTTTACGAGGATAAAGGGGATATTCCAGTGGCTGCGGCGTAACGGGAAGGTCATCAAAACGGTGTCCGGAGTGATATTGGTTGCGGCCGGACTGGGGATAGCGACCGACTACTTTGCCTATTGGGCGTCTCTATTCTAAATCACCGGAAATCGGCGTTTATACGCGCCGCTGACTTAGCTCAACAAGGCCGGAAAATCCTCGACGCACCAAAGTGCGCCTGCGGTTTTCCGGCCTTATTTCGCGTCGTCATCAGCACGTCTAAACGCCGATTCCCTTTGGTAGGTAAAAAGATAAATTACGGTTTAGCTTTTGACTTTGCCCTTTTAGCCTCCCTCTCTGAGGGAGGTGTCGGCCGCCTGTTTTTGGCGGCTGACGGAAGGAGTGTTGCTCTGTATGGCGCGGTTCCCGCGCCATACAGAGCCCGCGGCAGAAGCCGCGGGAGAACCGAAGGTCAACTCTCCCTCAGTCTCGGCGAAAAGATCGCCGAGCCAGCTCCCTCACAGAGGGCGCCAAAAACCTGTGCTAAACCGTGATTTATTCTGCCGCACGTCAATAGAGACCTATGCGGCGTATTGTGTTTATCGCTCCTTACTATTCCGTTGCCGGCTCCTTTTGTTCGCGCCTTGCCTTTAGGAAGCCCTCAAGCTCTGTGATGAGCATACCGACGATGATGAGGACACCGCCTAGCGCGCCCTGGAGATGGAAGGGGTCCTGGCCGCTGGCGACGGCGAGGATGTAGCCGAAGAGGCCCTCAAGGGAGAATATTACCGCGGCGTGGGTGGCGCTGGTCTTTTTCTGGGCGCGGAACTGGAGGATGAAGCAGAGGATGGTGTTGCAGAGCGAGACGCAGAGCAGCGAGGCCCAGATCTTTTTGCTGAAGGTCAGCGGATTCGGGATCGGCTCAAAGATAAGCGCGAGTACGGCGAGTATTACCGCGAGCATAATGATGTGCAGCGCCACGAGCCGTGTCGGCTCGACTCGCCGCGCGCAGTAATCGGCGCCGAGCACCTGCGCCGCGTAGAATATCGCCATTATAAAGGACAGCAGGTCGCCGAAGTTAAATTCCATTCCCGGAGTGAAGCCCATGACGAGCAGTCCGACGGTGGTGACTCCCGCTCCCGCGAAGAGCCAGCCGGAGGGGCGCACCTTATAGAGTATCCAGACGAAGACTGGCACCAGAATGACGTTGAGGCCGCCGATGAATGCCTGCTTGCTTGCCGTGCTGTAGACGAGACCGAAGGTGAGCGAGACGAATACGCAGGTCAGTATCGAGGTCTGTATAAGGGATATCCCCCAGTCGCGCCGCGTAGAGGTCAATATCGTCTTTGGAAACATCAGGATGAGGAAAAAGGCGGCGATCAGCATTCGCAGCGCCACTGCCCAAAGCGGGGTCAGCCCCCGCGCGAGCACCGCGGAGAGCGGAATCCCAGCGCCCCAGATGAATGCGACCAGGACCAGCGTCATGTCGGCGATCAGCACCGACCGGTAATTTGATGAATTAGAACTCATAGTGCCCCCTCGCGCTTCAGCGCACGCAGTATTTGATAGCTTACCTTATCTATCTTTTTCATGTAGTAATAGGCGGCCACGGTGCAGAATATCCCGCAGATGAACAGCGCCCAGGCGGTGCCGACGATGTCGCCGAGCTTACCCGACAACAGGCTGCCGAAGGGCGGGATGCCGACGATGGCGAGTGTGTAGAGGGCCATGATGCGGCTGCGGCTCGCGTCGCCGCTCATGGTCTGCATCAGTGTGTTGCAGGCGATGGTGCAGGTGACCATGCAGAAGCCTACTGGCGCGGCGAGGATGATGCCGAAGAGGATGCTGCGCGACAGCGAAAAGAGCATCACCGAGAGGCCGAAGCCGAGGCAGGTGCGCGTACACCACCAGGAGTAGTCGGCGGTGGTCTTGCGCGAGGCCATCAGCAGGGAGCCCGCCAGCGCGCCGATGGCTACCCCCATCAGCAACAGCCCAAGGGTCTTAGAGTTGCCGTGCAGGACGCTCTTAGCCATTGCCGGCATGAGGATGATCGTAGGGAAGGAAAAGAATCCCGTGATCGTGATCAGCGTGAGGAAGTAGCGGTAGGGCGCGAAGCGGCGCGCCATCTTGATGCCCTCCCAGGTATCGCGCAGCGGGTGACTCTCGCCGCCGGTCTTGCCGATGGGGGGCTTTTTCATCCTCATCATGCGCAGCGCCCCAAGGGTCGTCAGGTAGCAGAAGCCGTTGGAGAGAAAGCAGAAGCTTTCGCCGAAGGCGTGGATTACGAATCCGCCGACCGTCGGCCCGATCATGCGCGCGGTGTTAAAGAGCGTCGAGTTCAGCGCGACGGCGTTGGCGACGTCGTCCTTACTGTCCACCATGTAAGAGACGAGGGAGTAGCGCGTCGGCAGCTCGAATGCGTCAAGCATACCGCGAGAAACGGCGAGGATTATTACGAGCCTGAAGGAGATCAGCTCTGTGAGCGTGAGGAAAGCGAGCGTGAAGGCGATACACATACAGCCCGCCTGTAAATAGAACAGCGTTTTTCTCAAATCAAGCCGCTCGATAACCGCCCCCGCGAAGGGCGATAGCAGGCATATCGGCAGCGAAGCGACAAAGTCCATGAGGCCGAGGGCGCTGTTGGAGTCGGTGAGGCGGAAGACGAGCCAGCCGACGGCGACGCGGTGCATCCAGAGCCCTGTCATAGAGACGGTCTGGGCGGCGAAGAAGAGGCGGTAGTTTCTGCTGTTAAGCGCGCGCAGCGCGTTCGGGAAGATCATCTCCTATATCCCCACGGCGACGGAGCCGGCGATTATAAGGACGATCCCCGTCCACTGCAGTTTCAAAAGCCGCTCTTTGAGGGCGAAGTGGCCGAAGAGCGCGGCGATGAGTGGACTTGTGGCCGTGATAGCCGTCACGATCGCCACCGGCATCACGACAAGACAGGTCGCGTAGACGATGGAACCAAGGCAGAGGCCGACGAAGGCCGCCCCCGCAAAGTATATGGCTGCTGTGGGCCGGACGCTCCGCAGCGGGATCGTCAGCGCGGGGCGGTATTTTACGGTGACGATGCGCGCGACGACGGAGATTACGAGAAAGGCGAGGGAGCGATAGAAGGTGACTTCGACGGGGCCGAGTTCTGAGGTGATGATTACAAGCTTCGTCATCGGCGCGGATAGGGCCCAGAAGCATCCGGCGGCAATGGCGAAGGCAAAGCCCTTCATCAGCCTGCGCTTATTATGGAGCGCCGCCGCCGCGTCGTTTGTCTCCTTGATCTTTTCTCCGCCGAAGCGGAGCAGCAATATGCCTGAGACCACAACGAAGACGCCCCAGAGCAGCTTCATCGTCACTGGCTCACCTAGAAGTATCCAGGAGGTGAAGATCACCAGTATCGGGTAGCCGTTCGCTATCGGCACAGCGAGGCTTACGCCGATCTCACGGATGGCGATGAAGTAAAAGAGGTCTCCGAGCAGATAACCGGCCGAGACGCCGGCAAACAGATAGAAATAGATCAGCGGCGAGGTGACGGGCGTTATGTGTCCGCCGTTGTATATCAGCGCGATGATGAGCGAAGTGACAAAAAAGACAACGGCGCGGAAGGGATTTACTTCGTGTATCGAACACTTTGAGATCGCGAGGCCATAGTTGACCATAATGGGCGAAGCAGCCCACATCGCGGCGGCAAGAAAACTGAGCAGAAAACCCCATAACGGCATCGGCAGACCCTACCTGTACACCTGATATATTGTACACTATTTTTTTACATGGTGCGTGAGATGGGCGGCTCACTTTTGCCTCTTTTGTGATATAGTGTGCGATACAGAAAAATATTAAGGAGACGTGAGCGGAGAATGGATTTCTTCATCCACACATTTGAGGCGGTAACGTGGCAAAACCTTGTGATGATGGGAGTCGGCGGATTGCTGATCTATCTGGCGGTCAAAAAGGAGTTTGAGCCGAATCTGCTGCTGCCGATGGGATTTGGGACGATACTTGTGAACCTTCCCCTTTCTTCCGCGATAGACCAGATCGCGGGCGGCAAGCTCATCGAGGGGGCGCTTTCGATGTTCTTCAAGATCGGTATCGCCACGGAGATCATGCCGCTGCTGATCCTGATCGCCGTTGGCGCGATGTGCGACTTCACGCCGCTGCTGGCAAACCCGAAGATGTTCCTCTTCGGCCTTACCGCGCAGATGGGTATATTCCTCACCATGGGCCTCGCGCTATTCTTTGGCTATGATATCTACGAGGCGGCCTCGATCGGTATCATCGGCGCCGCGGACGGGCCGACTTCGATATATGTATCGACGCGTTTCGCGCCTAACCTGCTGGGACCGATATCGGTGGCGGCCTATACATACATGGCCCTTGTGCCGCTCATTCAGCCGCCGGTGATTTTGGCCCTCACCACCAAGAACGAGCGCCGCATGAAGATGCCCTACGCCGACCGGCCGGTGTCACGCCGCATGCTGATACTCTTCCCGATACTCATAACCATTCTCGGTGGTATCGTCGCCCCCGCCTCCGTCTCACTGCTCGGCTTTGTCATGTTCGGCAACCTGCTGCGCGTCAGCGGCGTCACCGACCGTCTCTCCAACGCCGCGCAGAACGAGCTGGCAAATATTGTGACAATACTCTTGGGCTTTGCGATCGCCGCGACGATGACGGGTGAAAAATTCGTCAACGTGAATACTCTCGTGATAATCGCGATGGGGCTTGTCGCCTTCGTGCTGGACACCGCGGGCGGCGTGCTCACCGCGAAGCTGCTGAATCTCTTCCTGCCGAAAGATAAGCGCATCAACCCGATGATCGGGGCGGCGGGGATATCGGCCTTCCCGATGTCCGCGCGCACCATCCAGCGGCTGGGACAGAAGGCCGACCCCAGCAACCACCTGCTGATGCACGCCGTCGGCGCCAACGTCGCGGGGCAGATCGGCTCCGTGCTCGCGGGAGGCGCGCTGCTGGCTTATCTCGGGTAAGTACTTTTTACTGTTATATTAAATTATATAAGCTACAATATCCGCATATAGTGTGCTACAATACTCAAGTTGTGTTTTTCGCCGCAACTTAAAGATTAATCTGTCAAGTATTGAAGCATACTTGTAGGCATAACATCTTGCGGAGGTCTGATATGAGTAATTATTCTAGCGAACAGGAATTATATCCGGAAAATTGTGATGAGGAAATGTCCATACTGGATATACTTATAGTCCTTGCCGAACAGAAAAAGCTGATTATCGGAACGGTGCTGCTCTTTACTCTGGCGGGGCTTCTTTACGCGTTCTTCCTTACGGAGCCAAAATACAGCAGCGAAGTCCAGATGATGCCGCTTACGTCGTCCGTGTTGGATAACGGGGACTTCGCGGTACAGATGCCGGGCAATATTGTTGGCGGCGTTATCTTGAGCAACGCCACGCTTGACGCCGTGATCGACGAATTTGGCCTGCTGAAGACAAGGGGTGGCGGCTCGCAGTCGCGGATCACCGCGAGAAGAGAGCTCGAAAAAGATATAAAAGTGGACATTGATAAAAACAGTGTCATCACGCTCAAAGTAGATGCCTCCGAACCGGAGACGGCAATGAAGATGGCCGGCTTCATCTACAACAAGACAGTTGGCACGCTCGAAGAGATGGGGATCACCGCTACGGTTTCCAACAAAGACGCCTACCTTGAAGGGGCGATCAAGAAAAAAATCAATGAGATAGAGAAAAAATCATCTGATGGCGGCAGTCCAAAGATCACTTCGCTGCTGGACCTGTATACTATGTTGACCCAATATGACGAAAACCGTAAAATAAAAGACAAGAGCCCAATGGTGATACAGCTTATTTCGCCCGCTTCGCTGCCCGATGAAAAGGCGCCGCAGGGACGTGGTAAAATTGTGGTATTATCGGCGCTGTTGGGGCTATTTTGTGCTGTGATGCTCGCCTTTGCGCGTCATTTTTGGAAATCCTCTGACGAAGACGCCGCCACGGCGGAGAAAAAGAAACGCCTGAGGATGCTGCTGCGTTCCTAATTTAAGAGGAGGATAAAGATGGCAACGACTGGGTCGTTCTACCGAAAGATACTCTCAATAGTATTATGGTTCGGCATGCGCAACAGACGCGTGCTGCTGGTCGACTTTTTATCTTTAATAGTTGCCGTCTTCACTGGTTACGCGCTGCGCCTCTCATACCTGCTTGAGGGGCGGTATGTTAACGATTTTCTGGTCACGGCGGCGGTATTTTCCATCATCATCCTTGCCTCGCTCTTCGCGGGACAGACATATACGGTAATGTGGCCGCGGGCCAGCATAGAAGAATATGCGCGGTTTTCCAGCTGGTACTGGATCGGTGTCTGCGTATTCCTCGCCTTCAACAGCACATTTCGGGTGGTTGGCGTGCCGCGGTCGTCGTTCCTAATCTTTATACTGATCGCCTTCATCCTTCTGACGGGAACGCGGGCCGTCTGGCGTCTGGCGCTCGTCAGCCGCAACGCCCACAATATGCCCGAACAGCGCGTGCTCATTGTGGGAGCCGGCGAGGCCGGAACTATACTTGCGCGCGACCTTCTGCGGAATTCCTCGGTGATGTATCCCGTCGGCTTCATCGACGACGACCCGAATCTGCGCAACATGACCGTGGCCTCGCTTAAGGTGCTGGGCGGCAAACAGGATATCTCCACACTAATAAAACGCTGCGCGGTCGATACGGTGCTGATCGCGATCCCCTCGGCTACCGGCGCGCAGATGAGAGAATATGTCGAGATACTGAGTAAAGAAAAGGTGACGGTGCGTGTGCTTCCCAGCCTGCTCACCCTTGCGGACGGACAGGTGAACGTCAGCCGTCTGCGCTCAGTCAACCTGGAGGACCTGCTGCGCCGTGAGCCGATAAAACTTGACGATGAAAACATCAAATCGCTGATAGGCGGCAAAACCGTGCTTGTCACCGGTGCCGGGGGCTCCATCGGCTCCGAGATATGCCGCCAGCTGCTTGCGCGCCAGCCGGAAAAGCTCCTGGCCCTTGGCCACGGGGAACAGTCGATCTATCTGCTGATGGAATCCCTTGCCGAGTGTGGCAACACCGTGCCGGTGATTCCGATAATCGCCGATATCGCCGACGAAACGACGATGAAGTCGATATTCGAGCGGTTCGCGCCGCAGGTCGTATTCCACGCGGGGGCGCATAAACATGTGCCGCTGATGGAGGACAACCCGCGCGAGGCGCTGCGCGTCAACGCCTATGGCACCTGGAACATCGCCACGCTCGCCGGCAGGTATAACGTGGAGCGTTTCGTGATGATCTCCACCGATAAGGCGGTGCACCCCACAAGCGTGATGGGGGCGACGAAGCGCGCCGCCGAGCGCCTGCTGCTCTCCGTACAGCAGGAATACCCCCGGACTAAATACATGGCCGTGCGCTTCGGCAACGTTCTCGGCAGCCGCGGCAGCGTCGTGCCGAAATTTGAGCGCCAGATAGCCGAGGGCGGTCCCGTTACCGTCACCCACCCGCAGATGAAACGCTACTTCATGCTCATCCCCGAGGCCGTCAGCCTCGTGCTCCAGGCCGGCGCGATGGGCGATGGGGGCGAACTCTTTGTCTTAGACATGGGCGAGCCGGTTAACATCTCCGACATGGCCGAAACCCTCATTCGCCTGCACGGCTATGAACCGCACAAAGATATACAGATAAAATATACCGGTATCCGCACGGGTGAAAAACTCTACGAGGAGCTATTCTACGACCCCGGCCACGTGGATACGACGGGACATGCGAAAATATTCAAAAGCAAGCTGACGCCGGAGGCGGAAAGCATCTTGCCGACGGTGAGCGCCATCCTCCTTAACGCGGCGAGTGGAGAATTATCCGGAGATTCGCTGAAAGAGGAGATACTCGGTCTGGGGATAGAGACTACGCAAAAACAAAAGGCATAACCAAAGAGGATTACTTTCTGCTATCCAAAGGCAGAAAACATAATGTGCGTGTACGGTAAAATTTAACAAACTATTGCGTGAAAAAATAAAACGTTATACCGTGGCCAGCTTAACTTATGAGTAAATATTCGTGGCAAAAAGGTAGCCTTATCAAAATGACGAATTTTGTGGAAAATAAAAAAAGAAAGATACTTGAACTGGACTACGTAAAAGCTATAATCTATGTTAGAATATCCGAGACTAAAATAGTATAGGGTCAACGGTATTTTTATTGGCGGCCTGTGAAAACGAAATTGGTAATAATATTGACGTTGGGGTGCGAGGTACAGATGGCTGATAATAGCTCACATATTTATATCGTAACCAAGCGCGTTATGGATTTTGTCCTAGCGCTGAGTGCTGTTGTCCTGCTCTCCCCAGTACTGATTGCAATAGCTCTGCTGATAAAGCTGGATACTCCCGGCCCCATATTTTTTAAGCAAAAACGAATCGGCATACATAAATCACATTTTTACATCTATAAATTCCGTACCATGAGAATAGATACACCAAAGGATATGCCGACGCACCTTCTGGCTAACCCTGATGCGTATATAACAAAGATAGGTAGATTCCTGCGTAAGACGAGTCTGGATGAATTACCACAGATAATAAATATACTAGCCGGTCAGATGGCACTCATCGGCCAGTATTATGGAATCAGTATGTGGCAGATAGCGACACAGAAGAATTAGGAAAGAGTGGATTTTAATGCTGGATTATAAAACACATTGCGTCACGAAAGAAATCAGCAGACCGGATAAAAGAATCCTGCTCTCATACCCCCATATGAGCGGAGACGAGCTGAATTTCATCAAAGAGGCGTTTGATTCTAACTGGATAGCGCCACTTGGTCCCCATGTAGATGCCTTTGAAAAAGAAACTGCGGAATACGCCGGAGTAAAAGCGGCGCTTGCCCTCTCATGCGGCAGTGCGGCAATCCATCTAGGTTTACGGTTGCTGGACGTCAAGGCCGGTGACGTGGTATTCTGCTCCACCCTGACATTTATCGCCTCCGTCGCCCCGGCAGTCTACCAAAAAGCTACGCCTGTCTTCATCGATTCCGACGAAGATACATGGAACATGTCTCCCGTCGCTCTACAAAAGGCCTTTGACGACGCCGTAAAAACCGGCAAAATGCCCAAATGCGTCATCGTGGCCGAACTCTACGGGCAGCCGCCTAAGATGGATGAGATTTGCGCGATCTGCAATAGATATGGTGTCCCAATACTTGAAGACGCTGCGGAGGCGCTTGGCGCGTCATACTACGGAAAGATGTGCGGCTCCTTTGGAAAAGTCGGAATATATTCATACAACGGCAACAAGATAATAACCACCTCAGGCGGCGGGATGCTCCTCTCCGACGACGAAGAATACATCCAAAAGGCCCGTTTTTGGGCGACACAGGCACGTGACAGCGCCCCATGGTACGAACATACGGAAATAGGTTACAACTACAGGATGAGCAACCTGCTCGCTGCCGTCGGACGCGGACAGATGCTCCATCTTGAAGAGCGTATCGCAAGAAGGCGTGAAATTTACGCGACATACAAAAAAGAGCTGTCCGATACCCACGGCATATCATTCATGCCTGAAGCACCCAAATGCCACTCCATCCAATGGCTGACGGCAATTACGGTAGCCCCGTCGACGGGGAAAAACTTTATGGACATAATCAACTACATGAACCAACAAAACATAGAATGCCGTCCTGTATGGAAACCGATGCACCTCCAGCCGTACTTTGCCGGAAGCAAATACTTCACGCATGATGAAGGTGAAAATGGAAGCGTATCCGACAACCTCTTCAACACCGGTATCTGCCTGCCCTCTGCTTCTGCGATGACCGAGGAAGAACAGGACTGGGTAATAAAATCCCTAAAGGAGTGCCTCTCAAAATAAAATGACGAGAGACAAACCATTTCAGAGGATATTAAAAAGAATATTCGACATCAGCGGAGCTGCCATCGGGATATTGGTGTTCTCGCCAATATTGCTGTGGACGGCATACAAAATAACCAGAGAAATGGGACGCCCTGTTTTCTTCAACAGAATGAGAGCAGGAAAAGAGGGAAAGCCGTTCAAACTATATAAATTCCGGACGATGACCGACGCAAAAGACAAAAACGGAGAGCTCCTGCCAGATGCGGAAAGACTGACGCCGCTGGGACAAAAAATACGTTCGTCGAGCATAGACGAACTGCCGCAGCTCATAAACGTCTTGAAGGGGGAAATGAGCCTTGTAGGGCCGAGGCCGTTACTACTGGAATACGTGCCGTTATATAACAAAGACCAGAAACGACGTCTTGATGTTCCGCAAGGCATAACCGGCTGGGCGCAGATACATGGACGCAACGCGATAACGTGGGAAGAAAAATTCAAGAACGACATCTGGTACATAGACAACTGGTCGTTCCTGCTGGACATGAAGATCATCCTCATGACGATACAAAAAGTACTGAAACATGAGGGAATAAGCGCCGAAGGCGAAGCGACGATGCCGCTGTTTAAAGGAAGTGACGGCTATGCCGCAAGATAAAGATATATATATCATAGGCGCAGGTGGTCATGCCAAAGTTATTATCGCTCTGCTTGAGGAACAGGGGAGAAAATGCCTGGGGATCTTTGACGACAACCAGAAACTGTGGGGGACAAAACTATGGGACATTCCCATCACAGGGCCAATAGTATCACTTCCGGATAAACAGAACATTTCAGCCGTCATTGCTATCGGAAACAACGAAGTGCGCCGCAATATCAGCAAAAATTTTGTGAATGTGCGCTGGGATACATTGGTTCACCCTCATGCGTGGATTCATAAGTCTGTAACCATAAAGGAAGGGTCTGTGATATTTGCAGGTGTGGTTATTCAGCCCGATACAGTTATAGGCGCTCATACAATAATCAATACATCAGCTTCGATTGACCACGACTGCCGTATTGGAAATTTTTGTCATATCGCACCAGGCTGTCATCTTGCTGGTGGTGTGCAGATGGAAGATGGTTCGTTCTTAGGAGTAAATTCCGCTGTTCTTCCATGTATCAACATAAGTTCCGATATTGTCGTTGGCGCTAACGGGGTTGTTATTAATGATCTGCGAATCCCTGGCACATATGTTGGTGTGCCTGCCAGAAAAATAAAGTGATGAAAAACATCTGGATTTTTAACCATTATGCTAATACTCCTTCACAAGGACCTTCACTAAGACATTTTTACTTTGCTTTAGGTCTGGAAAAAGCAGGTTTTGCTTCAATTGTCTTTGCGTCAAATGTATCTCATTTTAACGGCAATGATGTTAAGATTGAGCAGGGCAAATATATAATAGAGAATTCTGAAAAAGTTCCCTTTGTATATGTAAAAACATCTCCATATAATAAAGGAAACGGATTTTCGCGAATAAAGAACATGATGTCGTTTTTTTTCAATTTATTACGAATCGTTAAGCCTGTTGCCTCTCGTTTTGGTACTCCAGATGTTATTTTGGCTTCAAGCGTACATCCTTTGACATGTGTAGCTGGTATTCTGATTGCAAGGAAATTCTCCGTCCCCTGCGTAGCGGAGATCAGGGACTTGTGGCCCGAAGCTATCTTCTCCTTTGGCAAACTGAAAAAAGAAAGCCTTCCCGGCAAAATACTTCTTGCAGGAGAAAAATGGATATACAAAAACGCAGACGCCATCATCTTCACGAAAGAGGGAGATGTTGATTATATAAAAGAAATGGGTTGGGATGAAAATCACGGCGGCCCTGTCGACCTGCATAAATGTCATTATATAAACAATGGCGTCAACCTGCAGTCCTTTTATCAAAACATGGAAGAAAACGTTCTGCATGACAATGACCTTAATGACGCGTCATTTAAGGTGGTGTATGCCGGCGCCATAAGGCCGGTAAACAACGTTGAATGTATTGTGGACGCGGCAAAGATTATAAAAAAAGACGCCCCCAACATAAAAATTCTCATCTATGGCGACGGCAGTGACCTTGAACGTCTCAAAAAACGTGTCGTGGACGAAAAAATAGACAACGTCATTTTTAAGGGCTTTGTAGAAAAGAAGTACATCCCGTACATCTTATCAAAGTCATCCGTTAACATTCTAAATTATTCACAAACAAAGTTTAACTGGGGCAGGGGCAACAGCTCCAATAAACTGTTTGAATACATGGTCAGCAAAAAGCCTGTGATTTCCACGGTAAAAATGGGCTACTGCATAATTGACCGCTATCAATGCGGCATCTCTCTGTCTGAAAATACGGCGGAATGTTTGGCTTTAGCAATATTAAAGATAAAGAATATGCCCTGTGAAGAATACAAGAAAATGGTGGATAACGCCGGTCTAGGGGCTCAGGATTTTGATTTCTCCGTATTGACAGGCAAACTTATCAAAGTCTTTGAGAGCGTCGGGGTAACTGTAAGATGAAAAACATCCTACAGCTCGTCATAAAAGAATATGGTGCCTGCTGGTTGCTGAATCGGTCGCTCTATAGCCTAAAACTAAAGAGCCTCCGGCTGCTGCCCTTTGCCGAAAGATTCTTTGAACATAATGCAGCGGTATCGCGTATAGATATCTTTGAGATAAAAACTGACGCCATAAAAGATTTTCTTAAGAAACTGCCTATAGAGAAGCAGAAAGAGATAATCTCCCGTGCGGACAACGCCTTATCAGGCGTTTTATTCGCCTTCTCCTGCCATAACTTCGATTACAAGAATCCGATTGATTGGCATTATTCTCCCGTTACAAAAATGTCCAGCCCCAAAGATTCAAAATGGTACAAACTGCCTGATTTTGATCCGAACAGAGGGGATATCAAGGTAATATGGGAAGCGTCGAGATTTACTCATGGCTACTGTCTGGTACGTGCCTTTTTGCTTACCGGCGACGTCAAATACTTTGAAGCCTTCGCCGCTCATGTCAAGAGCTGGCTGAAAGACAACTCCTACTCCTATGGCATAAATTATAAGTGTGGGCAGGAATGCGCCATCAGGATGATCAATATTCTCATCGTCTATTTAGCCTTCAAAGAGGCTGGAATGGCATCTTCAGAGTTGAAAAACAATGTCGGGACTATTGTAAAAGACAGCTACAAGAAAATACTTTCGAACTTCTTCTATGCCCGAAGGTGCATAAAAAATAACCATACGATATCCGAGATAACAGGGCAGATTATCGGCGCTTGGTGCTGCGAGGACGATAAAAAGGTCGCGGAAATGTATGCCTTGCTTGAAGAGACGATTTCAGATCAGTTCTATGCGGATGGCGGATATAAGCAGTTTTCTTCCAACTATCAGAGGCTTGTGCTTCAGTTGATGGAATGCCTGTTCAGCATCGCACCAAAGACGGGCCATTACTTATCTAAAAAGGCCAATGAGATTATAAAAAACAGCGCCCAGTTGCTTTTTATGATGCAAAACGAGGATGGTTATGTACCGAATTACGGATCTAATGACGGAGCCCTGATTTTCCCTGTTGCCTCACAGGATTACAGAGACTATCGCCCTGTTATAAACACGGTATATGCCGCCGCGGCTGGCAGCAGATTATATAAGGCCGGAGATTATGATGAAGAACTATTGTGGTTTGTCGGCAAGACCGACTTCCCAATAATGGCTCCCGAACGCAAAAGCGTATCTTACGATATGTCGGGTTACTACATACTGCGTTCGGGAGAGAGCTTCCTCGTAACATATCTTCAAAACTATAAAAGTAGACCAGGGCATATGGATCAGCTGCATATGGATTTATGGTACAAGGGCGTCAATATTTTTTGTGACGGAGGCACCTATTCTTACGCAGACGCATCAGGGAAGTCTCTGGCGCGAACCGCTTCGCACAATGTCCTGATGATCAATGATCTGGATCAGATGGATTCAGATGGAGCCTTCTTAATATACAACTGGACAAAACGAACAAAATTTAACATGAATGATAAATACTTTTCTGGAACATTATCCGCTAGAAATGGCAGTTATTTCCATAAAAGAGACATAAAAATAGAAGAGAACGGCTATGTAATTTTCGATTCCGTTGAAACGGATATCGAAGGCGAAGCCACGCTCTTTTTCCATTCGCCATGCGATATCTCGGTCAGAGAGGGTGGATTCCGCCTAATGCGCGATAAAAAACATTTATGTGATGTACGGGTAAACGGGGATCTCTCGTTATGTTCGTCGTATATGAGTTCCCATTATTACGAATTAGAAAAAATCAGTTGTGTCATGGTAAAACAGAAAATCACAGATAGAAAATGCGTCTTTGAAACACACATTAACTTTATAGATAGCGATAAGGAGAATAACGGATGATCAACGTAATAGGTCTTGGTTACATTGGACTACCAACTGCCCTTATGCTTGCGTCTCATGGTATGGAAGTCGTTGGTACGGATTACAACAAAGAACTGGTTACTCAGCTTAATACTGGACATACAACCTTTGAAGAGCGTGGTCTTGATGAACTGTTTAAAGCTGCGGTCAACGTTGGGATAAAGTTTTCGCATGAATACCAGAAAACGGATATGTACATCGTAGCCGTGCCAACGCCCTATGACAAACGAAGCAAGAAGCTTGACGCGCGTTATGTGGTCATGGCCGTCAAAGAAATTATGAAGGTCTGTCCCAAGGGCGCGACTGTCGTTCTTGAATCCACGGTATCTCCCGGCACCGTTGAGAAGTATATCCGTCCCATTGTAGAGAAAAGTGGTTTTGTCACCGGCAGAGACATCCACCTGGCTCATGCGCCTGAACGCATCATTCCTGGTAATATGGTCTATGAGCTTAAGCACAATGCCCGTACAGTCGGTGCGGATGATGTTAAAATAGCAGAGAAGGTAAAAAAAATATATGCTTCATTCTGTGAAGGAGAGATAGTTACTACAGATATCCGCACAGCAGAAATGACAAAAGTGGTCGAAAATACCTTTCGTGATATCAACATTGCTTACGCCAACGAGCTTGCCAAGATTTGCCGCAGTGATAATATGGATGTATACGAAATAATCCGCATTGCCAACAAGCATCCACGTGTGAATGTACTCAGCCCAGGCCCTGGAGTTGGCGGGCATTGTATCTCTGTTGACCCATGGTTTCTTGTAGGTGACTACCCTGGTTTGGCAAACATTATACTAGCCGCTCGCAAAATAAACGATTCCATGCCGGAATTTGTCCTTGAACGCATCCATGACATAATGAGAGAGACGGGGCTTAATGATGTCTCCCGTGTTGGCTTATACGGCCTTACATACAAAGAAGATGTTGACGATATCCGTGAAAGTCCGACTTTGCAAATGCTTGATTGTATGAAAAAGCATCTGGCTAGTGGTATAAAAATATATGACCCGTGGGTAAAACGCGATGTTGTCGCTAATCAATATCACGAATTCGAAGCCTTTCTGAGAGATGTCGATATGGTGGTAATTCTTGTTGGGCATAGCGAAATTCGCGAAAAGATGGAAATGTTGAGAGGTAAAATCATCCTCGATACCAGAAAAATATGCACTTTGCCGAATATATATACGCTGTGAGTGAGGAGATACCAGATGAAACAGCTGTTTATGATGGTCAATGATGGCTCAGTAAAAATTATAGATACGCCTCCACCTATCGTAAAAGATAACTATGTAATCGTAGAGACGGAATATACCGTTGTCAGTGCTGGCACAGAGCGCGGACTTACCTCTTTTGGAGGAAAGAATCTTGTACAAAAGGTTCTGGCACGTCCCGATCAAGCACGGAAAATTATTGAAAAAATGTCTACGGATGGCATTCTTACAACTTTGGATGTAGCTCTCACTCGCTTGGCTGAGCCTATGCCTATGGGCTATTCTGGTGTGGGAACTGTGGTGGCCTGCGGGCGCGGAGTGACTGATATTGTGGAAGATGACCGTGTCGCTATGGTAGGTCAAGCTTATCACGCGGAAGTCAACCGCGTAAACCGAAACCTAATCGCTAAATTGCCGGAAGGGCTCAACGATTATCGCCAATATGCAATGTGCGCGCTTGGTGGTATCGCCTTGCAGGGTATCCACCAGGCAAATATCATAGCAGGAGAAACGGTGGCAGTTATAGGACTTGGCTTGGTTGGTCACATTACAGCCCGTATACTCAATGCTTATGGCTGTGATGTCATTGCATATGATATCACCGATAAGCGATTACCTGGAACACGTCTTAAAGCATTTATAAATTCCAACAGTGAAAACGCTGCTGACATGACCAGGTCGCTCACAAAAGGTAATGGTGTCGATAAGGTCATTATTACTGCTGCCACAGATTCCAATTCCCCTATGGACCTAGCAGCCGATATTGCCCGTGACCGTGGCATTATCTGCATGATTGGTGTCACTCAGATGAATCTTGATCGCCGCCCCTATTACGCGAAAGAATTGACATTCACAATTGCTCGATCATATGGTCCAGGACGGTATGATCCTAGTTATGAAGACAATGGTGTGGACTACCCCATTGGCCATGTACGCTTTACTGAAGGTCGAAATATCGAAGAGTTTGTCCGGCTCATCAGCGAGGGCCGAGCTGATTTTACCGATCTCATCACACATGTTATTCCATTCGAGGAAGCTGCCAGGGCGTATGAGATGATCACGACTAACACGAATCATGAGCGCTATATTGGTGTACTTCTCCAGTATCCAGAACGCGATAAAAAATGGACACCAGTCATTACAAACTCCGCAAAAAAAATAATTGGCGGCAAAATTCGAGTCGGACTTATTGGCTCCGGTAATTTTTCTAGAAATACCCTACTCCCGATTATGCAGAGTACAGGGCTATACGAGCTTAAAGCTCTTGCTAGTACTGGTGGTATTGGTGCAGCGCAGGCGTCGAGTTCTTTTTACTTTGAATATATAACTAACGAGTACAGGAGACTCATTGATGATCCAGAGATTGATCTTGTAATTATCTCGACCAACCATAATACCCATGCGAAGTTCATCCTTGAAGCGTTGGAAGCTAACAAGCATGTGTATTGTGAAAAACCGCTGTGTCTAACGCTTGATGAACTGGAGCATATCGAGTCGGCGTATAGATCATCTAACGGTGAGCTTTTTTGCGGTATGAACAGACGCTATTCACCTCTGGTTAATAAAATAAAGGAGATGTTGTCCACAGATAAAATTCCAGCTGTTTATGACTATATTGCTAATGCAGGCTATATTCCAGAGAACCACTGGACGCAGGACGAAGCTGTCGGAGGAGGGCGGATCATTGGCGAAGCATGTCATTTTGTGGATACGATCCAATACCTTGATGGCAGCAAATTGGAGTCATTGGACGTCACATACGCTGCCAACGAAGCTTATCCGAAGAATGATAACGCCATCGTAACATTACGTTTTTCCTCGGGTGCGGCGGCAAGCATAATCTACACCTCTATGGGATCCAAGAAGTATCCTAAAGAACAGCTTAGAGTGTTTTCCAATGGTTCTGTGTGCGAACTGAACAACTACATTAGCATGAGGATTTACGGGAATATCAAAGCAGTTATGATCAAATTGCGGCAGGATAAGGGTATCTATGATGAATATAAGCATATTGCGTCTGTGATCTCAGGCAAATCAGAGAACAATGCTATTGAGGATGCATTTGTGAACCATAGAATGATTTTTGAAAGAATTTTTGGAGGTAAACAATGAATAATCTAGAGTACAGGATCTGTACTAACTGCATTATGGACACTTCTGATCCGCAAATTAGATTTGATAAAAATGGTCATTGTGATTTTTGCGATAATTATTATAATACTATCCTTCCAAGCTGGCATCCTGACGAACAAGGTAGTAAAGAACTGCTTAACATTTCTGATAAAATAAGACGTGATACTGCCGATAAAAAATATAATTGCATCATTGGTATGAGCGGAGGTACAGATAGCTCTTATTTGACCTATGTTGTTAAAGAAAAGCTATCTCTTAATCCGTTACTGGTTTCGGTGGATACTGGTTGGAACTTAAATGTTGCCAATAATAATGTTGATAACCTTGTTAAAAAGTTAGGGTTGGATATCGTTACTCTTACGATAAACTGGGAAGAAATGAAAGACCTACAGTTGGCTTTCTTTAAATCAGCTGTACCATATCAAGATACGCCTCAGGACACGGCGATCTTCTCTGCATTGTACAATTATGCCGCGAAAAATGGTTTCAAATATGTGATGACTGGCGGAAATAATTCGACAGAGTGTGTTAAACCCCCACAGGAATGGACATATTACAACGATGTTAAGCTACTGCGTGATATTCATAGGTGTTTTGGTACACGGCCATTAAAAGAGTTTCCACTTTGCAGTATGTTTAAATACCGCATCTGGTATCGATATTTTAAGGGAATCAAAGTTGTTAAGCCTTTAAACTATGTGGACTACAGGAAGGATGCTGCTACAGTGTTGCTTTCAGATAGGTTTGGCTGGGAACAGTATGCTAACAAACATTATGAAGATCGCTTCACTAGATTTTATGAAGGCTGGTGGCTACCGCGTAAATTTGGTTATGATAAGAGTCGTTGCTATTTCTCAAGTCTTATCTTAACTGGACAGATGACTAGGGATGAAGCATTGAAAGAGATTGCTGAACAACCTTATGACGAAGGCATCGCTCAAGAAGATATGGAGTTTATATGTGATAAACTTGGAATTACAACAATAGAATTGATGGAATTCTTCAGATTGCCTAATAAAACATTCAGGGATTATAAAAACAGCTTTGGCATGATGAACAAAGCAATAAAGTTGGCCATGCTTTTAGGAATTGAAAAAAGGAATTTCAGGAAATGAGTATTAATAGTTGTTTTGTGGTTAATCTCGTCAATTGTTATGCAAATGAAATGGAAGTACTAGAGTATGCTGCTATGTTAACAAAACAAGATGTAGCAGAAAGAATATATTTAATTATAAATATAAATCTTTTTTCTGATGGGTGGAATAAAGTCAGGTTGTTAAAAGCGTTAGAAGGCTTGGCAATAAAATCTTATGTAGTTGATGCTTGCAAAAATTTAGGCTATTTAAATGGAATGCTAAATGGCTATAAAGAGTTTAAACGGCATGAACCTGACATTATGATTAAGTGGGTTATAATGAGTAATACGGATATTGAAATACAATCAGAGACGTTCATTTCTGATCTATTCATAAAGGAATATCCAGAAAAAGTAGCGTGCATTGGGCCTTCTATATATCAACTGCAATCTAAATCTTATGGTAATCCTCAGTATATGAAGAGACATACAAAAGAAAAATTAGATATACTATTGTTTGTTCTAAAATTCTCATATCTTGCAAAAATATATTTTTATCTTTCTTACTTAAAATCATTATTTAGAAAAAAAGAGAAACCTGAGAGTTGCTTTATTGAAGAAGCTCATGGATGTTTTTTTATTATTTCAGAAAAAATTATAATAGAAATGTTGAAAAGACCTTTTCCGTGTTTAATGTATAGTGAAGAGGCTTATATATCAGAAATTATCAGGTTATTAGGTTATAAAGAGTATTATGATTCTGAATTGGAAGTGACGCATAAAGAGAAAAAAGTAACGGGAAAACTGAAGACATCTGTAAAAGTTCATATGATGAGAGAATCCGTAATGTTCATTAGGAATATGTATTACGATTCACAAAGAAAGCAGTTTTAGTATGCAAAATGTCGCTGTGTCTATAATAACATATAATCCTGATATAATAACACTGATAAAATTGTTGAAAAGTCTGCCACCTAAGCTTGACATTTATATCATTGACAATGGTTCGTCAAATTTTAAATCTATAAATAATTCACTAATAACCGAATTTTACAAATATAATCTTCATGTAATGTGTAATAATGAAAACAAAGGAATAGGTGTGGCATTAAACCAAGCATTGGCAATTGCATTAAGAGAAAATAAAGATTGGTTGCTTACTATGGATCAAGACAGTGTCTGTGGCGAAGAATATTTGGTTGCCATGAGTGATTTTATAGAAAAGGATAAATTAAAAGGCAATAAAAATGAACCTTTGGCGGTAATTATTCCGACTATAAATGATGAAAATTTTAAAAAGAATATCGAAGGATCTCTAGTACATAGATTGCTTCTATATCGGAGTAATAGGAAAAAACGACTGATGCCAATCACTTCTGGTTCGTTAATAAATACACGTTTTGCCGAAACAATAGGAGGTTTTTACTCAGATCTTTTTATTGATGCCGTTGATCATGATTTTGATTTTTCTGTTTATGAAAATAATGGGCGAATAGAGAAATGCAAAAAAGCGATATTATACCACTCGTTGGGTGCCCCTATCTCAAAATATGTATGTGGAATAAAATTTGTTTTTTCTGGGCATAATCCAATACGTTATTATTATATTTATAGAAACAGATGGTTGGTATTTTATAAGCATAAAAAGATGGCGCTTACGTGGTTATTAAAATGTTTACTATGGTCAATATATGAGATTATGACAATTATGATTATTGTAGATAATAAAAAAAAATATATATCCGCAGTTTATAGTGGTACTTTGGATGGGGTATTCATGAGGAAGCGCCAACATCAAGATATTTATGATAGGTATGCTAGATAATGGATTATTTATTCCTATTTTGTATTTCTCTGCTTGTTATGATGGCAGTGACGACGCGTCGTTATGGTTTTTTTCTTAAGGGTTTAGTTCTAATAATTTTTATTGTATTTGCAATAAATTGGGATAATCCTGATTATATAGCATATAAAAATATCTATGAGGGGTATGATGTTTCCGTAGAATATGCTTATGTGATGTTAAATAAGATACTACGCGAAATTGGTCTTAATTATGCAATGTATCGTGTCATATTATCATTATTAGTGATATTTATTATACATAACGCTTTCTCAAGAATATTGCCAATAAAATATTTATTTTTCTTATTTTCGTTATATGTTATATACCCAATGTCATTAGACATTATTCAAATTCGTAACTTTATAGCAATGGCTCTTTTTCTATTTGGATTTATTGAATACACGACAAGAGATAAATACGGTAGATTATTTTTTATAACTATACTTATTATTGCTTCATGTATTCATAAATTATTTATTATCTATTTTATATATATTCTATACGATTATATCTCAAATTGTAAAATATTAAAATATGCGTATATTATAATATTATCTATCTCTGTATCTTTTGTTTTTTATCCATATATGTTTTTAAAATTAAATATTATAAATGATTTTTTTGAATTATATGCTGAAAATAAGATACACTTAATTTATTTAAATATAAAACAAGGGGCGTATGTATATTATTTATTGTCTATTTTTATAACTTTATTAACATATTTTTCTTATAAAAATATCGTAGATCCTTTAACTCTAACTATAAAATATGAAAATGAAGATTGTCGTAATATATATAGATTTGTGAAAGGAGTATTAAGTATCGACCTTATAATGCTATTATTTATGCCATGTGTTTTCTTTACTTATAGTTTTTTCAGATTTTTTCGTAATATAGTTCTTCTAAATTACGCTTGTTGGCTATTAACTATGAAGTACGTAAATAAAAGAAAAAAAGGATTGTTGCTCATATTAATCTTAATCATTATTAGCATCCTATATCTATTTGAGATACATACAGTGGTGTCTATTCGTTATTTAAATTATATTTTATTGCATATCATATGATATCAAGGAATATTATTTCTTATCTACCGTAAATATAATGGAGGAATAAAGTAAGCGTCAAAAATACCGTACCTGTAAATTAAGTCAAAAAGCTCATAAACTCAACTCATCAAGCAACACCAAAGGGAGCAGTTTTATGATTAAGAGCAGCAGTAAGATATATATTGTCTGCGGCGCTACGGATATGCGCAAGGGTGTCAATGGGGCTGTCTGCCATGTGTGTCTATGCTTATCTTTTGCAATAAGAGCCGCTATAGAGTGAAGATATTGAGTGAGATGGCGACGGTTTCAGGCTGTATCAGAAGCGACTCGAATTTGGCATTTTCACATGCTCCGCGAAGGGTAGGGCATCATTGATGGGTAATTTTCTTGTTTTTTCGTCAAATATTAAGTTGAAATGTAAAGCTCTGTATGGACGAGGTCATTTCCTGGGCGACTGCGTAAGATAATAGTCGAAATAGCAAGACGTTGGTTTCGATATTATCGTCTTATGTAAGTGCTCATACGTGAACCGGAAGAGTTGAAGAATAAATAGTCGTCACTGAAAAATGCAAAGGAACCAGTAATATCAAGCATAATTTGAAATAATAGAGTAAAATAAACCCTAGAAAAGCGATTGAATCTAGGAAAAAACCGGGATAATGAAGCCAAAACTACCTTGGAACCTAAGGACAGATTGTTTCAAAACAGACTCGAAACATGATTAATATGTAATATGGTTGTTGCGTTTGTGAGACTGGGAGATAAGATAATAAGGGGATCTTTGAAAGTTAACTGAGCGAAGTTTATATCGCCAATAAAGGTTGTCTTAGGTTTTTGCTTATGACATGGGCGTTGTATTCAAGCTCTCCATCTGTAGGAAGTGGGGAAGTCCATGATTTTCTTAAAAAACATATTGGCGCAATGTCTTTATGAAGAAAAAGTGCTATAGAGCAAATAATTGGCCATTCGAAAAGCGATTACTGTATGGCAGGGATTTATGTAAAAGAATGTCGTTTTTTTCAGTGACTACTATTTAGTAGTGGTTTAACTTAATTAATTAGAATGGGGAGGTTGATATAAATGATAGATAGGCCGTTACTTTCTATCTGTATTCCAACATATAATAGAAGTCTATGCATAAAAAGACAAATAAACGATATTATATTACAGACAGCTGCCTTTACTGATGATGTGGAAATTTTGGTATCAGATAACGCATCAACAGATGATACGCCAAGGGTAATTCATACTTTGTGTGTCAGGAACAAGCGGATCAAGCATTTTCGACAACCGTTAAACATTGGTGCTGAAGCCAACTTCCTATTTTTAGCTAAGGAGGCTAGGGGGGAATATTATTGGTGTCTTGGTGATGACGACATACTGCGCCCAGGTACTGTTGAATACGTTGTTAAAATATTAAAAAAGTTCAGAGATATTGGTGCTGTAATATTAAGGTGTGGAGGAACATATCCTATACTTTTTTCTAATCTTATTTATTGGAAAAAGGCAAATTTTAATGTTGATGATGGATGTATTATACGTTATATTCCAGAAATTCTTCAAACATACCCTAATTATGAGGGCGATACAGATTGGATGTTTATATCTAAATGTATAATTCGTAGGAATGCATATATTGAAATTGCGAGCAACGATGAATTTAGAAATAACTGTGCGCTTGGGTTGTTTGCAACTTGTATTTCTATACGAAATAAGAATTTCTATTATGCTAATGCTTGTGGATATATCACAGGTTTACAATCTATTGATAATTGGCACCACAAAGCTACAAAGGTATGCCAGGATATTATATCCGGAATTAGCATACTAAAAAAATACGGATTTACTTGTAATGAAATTGAATATTTATTTGCATCAGAAGAACCTCATTTGTATTATGTAAATACTTTAGGATGTATGGAGAAAGGGATGTCTGTAAAAGAGTCTTTAGATAGTAACATGGAATTGCAAAGACAGCTAAGGATACCTGTGTCTAAGGATCGGGTATTAGATAGGTTGCGTACGAAGGACCCAGAACGGATCGTTTTTCTCTTTAAAGACGTTATAAAAATAGCATATAAAAAAGCGTCCATTTTGTCGTACGTCAGGAAAAAAAGAGAATTGAAGATGTACAATTATTTGCCAACTAGGATGCGAGAGTTAAAGTGGATATTTAAGTATATGATCATTATTGGTTTTACTTATAGATTAAAAGCGTTGTTAAAAAATGAAAAAACTATATAGTTCTTTTTTCAAGTCAAATATTATAAAGAATGTCTCGTCTATAGTTGGAGCTACTTTGGTGGCGCAAATAATTGGTGTTGTAATTCTCCCTTTACTATCCAGGATTTATTCCCCTGCGGAATTTGGTGTGCTTTCTGTTTATACTTCTGTTGTAAGCATTCTGACAATGTTTACAGGGTTACGTTACTATCTTGCTGTTCCTTTGCCAAAACATAAGCGGTACGCATTGGCTTTGTTTTATGTGACGCTGGTTGCACACGTGGCATTTGCTGTGTTGCTCTTATTACTTGCATTTTGTGGAGGCAGCTATTTTCTTGAAAAATTTAGACTGTCTTCTTTACAGCCTTATTTATATTTAATTCCTTTAGGGGTTTTTACGACTGGCTTATATACGATAGTTACCCAATGGGCAGTTAGAGAGGGCTTTTTCTATACAATAGGATTGACGAGGATAGTTCAGGCATTAAGTGGTAATGTTACAAAACTTGCAATGGGATTTGCTGGATATAAACCGATTGGCTTGCTGTTAGGAGCCATTATTGCCCAAAGCTGCGGCAGCTCGACTATCATAAAAAGATCATTGAGAGATATTCCTCTCATACATGTCTCTCGGACAGATATAAAAAGAGTAATTGTAAAGTATCGAAACTTTCCTTTGTATGATATGTGGACTGCTGTGATAAACGTCGTTGGGCAGAATATGCCCCAGTTGTTTCTATCGTTCTACTATTCGTTGAATACGGTTGGTTTATATACGATGGCGGCGTCATTGTTGTCTTTGCCAATTTCTCTTGTCGGTTCAGCGATAGGGCAGGTTTTTGTGCAGCGTGGTGCACAGGCTAAATACGAAGGGACTTTATCTGATTTTTCGAGAAAGTCATATAAAATCATGTTGACATTATCTATATACCCTATAGGATTAATTTCTTTATTGGGTCCGTCGCTTTTTTCTTTTTTCTTAGGGAGACAATGGAGTGAATCAGGGATGTATGCGATAATGTTATTCCCCAGAGTGGCATACAGCATGACATATAGTCCTATTTGTATGCTGTATGCGATAAGTGATAAGATTAAGGATTCGTTTTATCATGAAATATTACTTACGATTGTAATGCTGGTTGGGTTATATCTTGGCAATGTTTTTAAAAATCCACTTGTTGCAGTTTTAGTATATTCAGTATTAAGCTTGATTGTAATGATGTTGCGAATGACATATATTCTAAACGTAGTAGGCATTAAAGTGACAGAAATATTTGGAATGACGTTCTCTGTTTTTATAGAAACGGCATTTTTGTTATTTATACCTGCTTTTATACTATTGTTTAGTATGCCGATGTTGTTTCTTATGCTCTCTGCTTTTATTAGTGCTGTAGCATACTTAACCTTGAATTATTATAAATTTCGCAAAGAAGGTATTGTGTGATTCAGCTAATAACCACTATTGATAAAAACTATGTTTGCAACGCTGGAGGTTCCAGTCTATCGTTCTTTTTATGCTATCAGTCAAAGAAACAGTCTGTTTTAACCCTAGCTCTGTTTGTGCCTTTTGGGTCGATGGTATGTACCGCCGGGCTGGTATGCTATTATCTGGTGTGCTAAGGATTTCATATGCCGGATGGTCAATGGTACAGTTGGATACAGCCTCTGCAAGCTCAGCTATTGAAAGTGCCTCTTCAGAACCTACGTTATATATGTTGTTATTTTCTCCTTTCAACAAAATAGTCCATAACCATATCATAAGATCAGCTGTGTAAAGATATGAACGATATGGACGCCCGTCCCCTTTTATTGTTATTTTTTTATTAAGCAATGCATCGCGAATAAAATTTCCGATAGCATACTGCGCATCTAAGGGGAGATATGGCCCTACAAATGCGAAACACCTAGCAATCGATACATTAATGTCGCTTTTTATACATAATGACTCTGCTTTCAGCTTGCCCTTTCCATATGGTGTAATAGGCAGAGTTGGTGAATTTTCAGAAAAACCGGCTAATTTTGGTGGTTGCACTCCATATACTGCGCCGGAGCTTGTGAGTAGTAATTTTTTAGCCTCTGTGTATTTAGCATACTCAAGTATTCGGTTGGTACCGTCAATTATTGACGTATAAATTTCAGTATCATCATTAGTTGAGCTACGTGTATCTACAGGAGCTCCTGCATGTATGAAGAAATCAAAATGCCTGTCAATAAAGCAAAAATTTCTTAAATCTCCTGTGATAAAATTTACATTTCTACTTTTTGCAAACACTGGATGTTGAGATATGAATTTCTCTGGTGAGCGGGACAAGATGGTTATAGATGCGTTTAAGTTAAATGTTCTATTTAAATACATAAAACTATGTATGAACCATTTGCCGAAAAAACCTGTCCCGCCAGTTAGAAAAATGCTGATATCTTTTAAGTGATACCAATCTAAATGGTTGCTTTTTCCTATTAATTCACAATCTGTTTTTATTATGTCGTTTATCATAATTAAATATTAAGGGATATTTTTCAAATATATGGAAACATATCATTAAGCTTATGCCTAAATTGCATTTTGGGATAAATACCCGTGTCGATATCTATACTGACCTCTAAAATGGACGGTCCCATCGTTGCAAAAAGCCAATTCAGCCCATTCCCGATATCTGACTCTTGAGAAATTGTTAGAGCTGGTATATTATAAGCTTCCGCAATTTTTAAAAAATTTGGGGCGCCATATGTAACAACGGTGCCAGGATAACGAGAGCTGCAAAGCTCATCTTGGAATTGTTTCACCATTCCCAATGATATATTATTTAAAATAATTAATTTAATGGGAAGCTTAAGCCTATATAGGAGTTCCAGCTCTTGTATATTGCATTGGATTCCCCCATCCCCAGCAATAGCTACGACAGCCTTATCCTCATCAATATTGGCTAGAGTCGCTCCGATAGCAACTGGAAGGGCATAACCCATTGCTCCCATTCCACCCGAAGTGTAAAAGAATTGCTTTCCAGATATTGGTATAGACTGGGCAGCCCAAATCTGATTTGCCCCGACATCAGTTACATATCCTTGAATATCGTGTGCCTTGATTAGTCCTAACTGCTTTAGGAAATAGTTAGGGTTAATCCCGTTAATACCAGATAGTTCTTTATCATCTTTAAATTTATTTTTTAATGTTTTTATGTAATGCACCCATTTACTGGCATTATCGTATGTTTGTATTCTGTCATATAGTAATGGGAGAATATCATTTAAATTGGCACAGCATGACATTTCAGTAGCGATTCTTACACCGATTTCGTTTTTATCTATATCAATTTGAATTATGCGTTTGCCATCTTTAAAACTTTTAGTATCCGCACCAGTTTGTCTTATGTCAAGCCGGCTTCCCACTACTATCAGTAAATCAGATTCATATAAGGCTATGTTTGCCCATCTATTACCGTATGTTCCAATCAATCCGACCGATAAATTAGAATCTGTCTCCAATACTTCCTTTCCGTGAAGAGAAAATACCGCAGGTATTGTAGATTTGCTAATGATTGCCCTCATAATTTCTTTAGTATTAGACTGAACTACTCCACCGCCGATAAGAAAAAGGGGGCGTTGTGATTTTGCTATCTCAATATTTAGTCTATTAATGGTGCCTTCATATGTTTGTATTACCTGCGGAGACAGGTTCATATCGCAAATTGACGGTGTCTTATCTCTTTTCGTGTGTTGTATTTCTTCTTTTTGGAGATTCATCGGTATATCTAATAACACAGGACCTTTTCGGCCATGATTGGCAATCTCAAATGCCCTCGGAAGTAGTTTTGTTATATCCGAAGCAGATTCTAACTGTACGGCATATTTAGTAATCGGGGAGACTATAGAGACTATATCAGTTTCCTGAAAACCAAGCTGGCGAATTCCCATTGAATGGCTTAGCTCATTCTGGTTGACTTGCCCTGTTATAAAAACAACAGGGATTGAATCAAAATAGCTTGTTGCAATTCCTGTTATAAGGTTAGTGGCTCCGGGGCCGCTTGTGGAAATGGCAACTCCAGGTATGCCTTTTGATTTAGCCCAACCGCAAGCGGCAAAGGCCGCCCCCTGTTCATGGTGCGCAGAGATGATTCTTATACGCCCTGATTTATATATTGAATCGATTATTCTTACGGACATACCACCGATCATCTCAAAAACGGTATCTACGCCGTTCGAATATAGAAACTGCTCAATATAATCACTCAGTAACATAGCTATTCT